>Ga0228622_1000091_pt1 | contig 69714 bp, 72 predicted proteins | sample 26DmetaG_FD_186035 | JGI IMG/M metagenome (GOLD analysis project Ga0228622, IMG submission 186035) | Seawater microbial communities from Monterey Bay, California, United States - 26D | ecosystem: Environmental > Aquatic > Marine > Coastal | place: USA: California | collected 2016-10-01
TTTATCTTGTCCTTTAGATGTACATTCAGGTAATGTCGCTAGAAAATTAAAACTTTTAAAAAGAAAACAAAACGATTGGAAGGCTCTTGAAGAACTTGATTTCAATTTAAGAAAAATGGACAAAAATGATCCTGTAAAATATGATTTTGCGCTGTTTGGGTTAGGAGTTTTCGAAAAGTTTTAAATAGAAACTAACAACTTGTAAATATCTCCTTTTTTTATGATAAATTAGACATCCAAAAAATATTTTATCATGAAAAAAAGCATTTTAATTCTTATTTATTTTGTTGTAATTTCTTTTTACGCTCAAGATCATAGAATCCCTTTAGATACTACTGTTGTTACAACAAACTCTGTTGTAATAAAAGGTAAAACTGTACCTTATAAAGCTACAACTGGTATGCAACCTGTTTGGGATGATAAAGGAACTATAACTGCATCTTTATATTATACATATTATAAGAGAACAGATGTTAAAAACGATGAAAATAGACCAATTATTATGTCTTTTAATGGTGGACCTGGCTCTGCTTCTGTTTGGATGCATATTGCGTATACTGGACCAAAAGTTTTAAAAATTGATGATGAAGGTTACCCTGTACAACCTTATGGAGTTAAAGACAATCCAAATTCTATTTTAGATGTTGCAGATATTGTTTATGTAAACCCAGTGAATACAGGATATTCTAGACCTGTAGTTGCAAAAGGTAAAAAACTAGATAAATCAAAGTTTTTTGGAATAAATGCAGATGTAAAATACTTAGCTAGTTGGTTAAATACTTTTATTACTAGAAACAACAGATGGAAATCCCCTAAATATATTATTGGCGAAAGTTATGGAGGTACAAGAGTTATGGGGCTTGCTGCTGAATTACAAAACAGCCAATGGATGTATTTAAATGGAGTTATCATGGTATCTCCTGCTGATTATAAAGTTTTAAGAACACAAGGATCTGTTGATTATGCTATTAACCTTCCTTATTTTACTGCAGCAGCTTGGTATCATAAAATGTTACCTAATGAACTTCAACAAAAAGATTTATTAGAAATATTACCAGAAGCTGAAAATTATGCAATAAATAATCTTTTACCTGCAATAGCAAAAGGTGGTTTCATCACAGAACACGAAAAAAATAAAGTTGCAGAAAACTTTGCAAAGTATTCAGGTTTAAATAAAAAGGTAATATTGCAAAATAATTTAGAGGTTTCTCCTGGCTATTTTTGGAAGGAATTATTAAGAGAGAAAACAGGGCAAACTATAGGAAGATTAGATTCAAGATACTTAGGCTTAGATAAAAGAGAAATAGGTATTAGTACAGATTTTAACCCAGAAATAACTTCTTGGTTACACTCTTTTACGCCTGCTATTAATTATTATATAAGAGAACATTTAAATTTTAAAACAGATGTAAAATACAATGTATTTGGACCTGTAGGTCCTTGGGATAATAGGAATAATAATGTTAGAGAAGGATTAAGAAAAGCAATGGCACAAAATCCATATTTAAAAGTATTAGTGCAATCTGGTTATTATGATGGTGCTACAACATATTTTGGTGCAAAATATACTATGTGGAAAACTGACCCAAGTGGAAAAATGAAAGATAGATTCTTTTTTAAAGGGTATAGAAGTGGACATATGATGTATCTTAGAAACGAAGATTTACAAAAAGCAAATGACGATTTAAGAACATTTATACAAAATAGTTTGTCTAATGGTAAGGCTGCAAAATATTAATTGAATGCATTTTCAAAACCCTACCATTTTTTATTTTTTGTGGTTATTAATTATACCTATAATAGTACATCTTTTTCAATTACAAAAGTTTGTAAAAGTACCATTTACAAATGTTGCTTTTTTACAAAAAATATTTCAAGAAAATAGAAAGAGTTCTAAGATAAAAAAATGGTTGATTTTAGCTACAAGACTGTTGTTATTTTTATCGTTACTTTTTGCTTTTTCTCAACCTTATTTTAGTAATAAAAACACGACCAAAAATTTAACTAATTTTATATATTTAGATAATTCTTTAAGTACAATTGCAGAGGGTGAAAAAGGTATTTTATTAAAAAATGTAATTCAAGAAATTATAGAAAACACATCTGCTGAAGAAACTTTTTCTTTACTTACAAATACAGAATTCTTTGAAAATTTGTCTTATGAAGAATTAAAAAATAAGTTGCTCTTAGTAAAAAACTCATCAATCTCACCTGATTTTGAGTCAATTTTATTAAAAATTAGCAAAATTCAAAATAATAAAAGTAAAGATTTACATAAGTCAATATTAATATCTGATTTTCAGAGTACTTATGAAAATATGTTTACAAATGTAACAACTGATTTTAGTGCAATAAAACTTAAAAACAATAAAGAAAACAACATTTCTTTAGACAGTATTTACATTTCTAAAAACACAAACGATATTATTACTGTTAATACAATTGTAAAAAATCAAGGTGAGAAAAAAGAAGGCATACCAATTGCATTATATGATAAGAAGAAACTAATAAACAAACAATCTTTCTCTATAGAAAATAACTCAACCACTACCCTTTCGTTTTCCTTACAAAACTCAACTGAATTAGAAGGTGAAATTAAAATAACTTATAGCGATATTTTTCCATTTGACAACTCTAAAATTTTTACTTTAAATAGAGCTAAAAAAATAAATGTTTTAAGCATAGGGAAACCAAACAAATTTTTATCAAAAATTTATGTAAAAAATGAATTTAACTTCACATTTTCTAGCCTTCAAAATTTAGATTATAACGCAATATCAAAACAAGAATTAATCATATTAAATGAGATTGAAAATATACCAGCAACTTTAGCAAATACCTTAGTTGATTTTTCAAATAAAGGAGGTTCAGTGGTTATTATACCAAATACTACAATCAATATTAGCTCTTATAATTCTTTTTTTAGAAAAGTATCTTCGTTTATTATACAAACTAAAAAAACAGATTCTTTAAAAATAACATCTATCAATTTCGATCATCCAGTATTTAAAAATGTTTTTTCTAAAAAAGTTAATAATTTTCAATACCCAAGTACTAAAGAATTTTTTAATAGTAATAACAGAGACATTTCATCAATTATTAGTTTTGAAAACAATACAACATTTATTGGACAAGTAAATAGTACTGGAAAAAAAATATACTGGTTTGCTAATAGTTTAACAGATAATATTTCTAATTTCTCAAAGTCACCTTTAATTGTTCCTGTTTTTTACAATTTTGCAAAACTTAGTTTTAAAAACACACAACTATATTATGAAATTGGTAAAATAAACCAAATAGATGTTAATGTTAAACTCAATAAAGACGAAATAGTATCAATTAAGAATAGAAATTCATCATTCATACCTCAACAACAAACCTATCAAAACAAAGTAGTCCTATCTTTAAACAATCTTGATTTAGAGCCTGATTACTTTTATGTAACTAAAGATAAAGACACCATTCAAACACTTGCTTTAAACCCACCAAAGAGTGAAAGTTTATTAAAATTTTTAGATGAAAAAACAACAAGTTTTACAAATAAAAATATTGTGTTTTATACTTCTGTCGAAGATTATTTTAAAGAACAAAACAAAAAAAATGAAGTTCATTGGCTTTGGAAATGGTTTTTAGCTTTGGCAATTGTATCTTTGCTTTTAGAAATTTTAATTTTAAAGTTCTATAAACCATGAGTACGCTTATAAAAAACGCTACCATTTTTGACAACTCTAGTCAATATCATCTTCAAAAAAAAGACATTTTAATTATTGATGGGCAAATTCATAAAATTGCTGAAACTATTAAAACAGAAGACCATTTTAAAGTTATTGAATTAGATAATTTACATGTTTCTTGTGGCTGGTTTGATAGTAGTGTTTCTTTTGGTGAGCCAGGTTATGAGGAAAGAGAAAATTTAGAAAACGGACTATTAGTAGCTGCAAAAAGTGGTTTCACTAAAGTTGCAGTTAACCCTAATACAAACCCAATTGTAGATTCTAAGTCTGATGTAGAATATCTAAAAAGTAAATCTTTTAATACAGCAACTTCTCTTTATCCTATTGGAGCATTAACACAACAAAGTAAAGGTATTGAACTTGCTGAATTGTATGATATGCAAAAATCTGGAGCCATTGCATTTGGGGATTACAACTTACCAATAGAGAATGATAATCTAATGAAAGTTGCTTTGTTATATGCTCAGAATTTTGATGGTTTAGTTTTAAGTTTTCCAAAAAATAATAAAATTGCAGGAGTTGGTATTGCTAATGAAGGGATAAACAGTACAAAATTAGGCTTAAAAGGAATACCTGCTTTAGCAGAACATATTCAAATAGTAAGAGATTTATTTTTATTAGAATATACAGGAGGCAAACTACATATACCAACAATTACAACTGCAAAATCTGTAGAATTAATTAAAGAAGCAAAGAAAAAAGGAGTACAAGTAACTTGTAGTGTTGCTGTGCATCACCTAGCATTAACAGATGATGAATTACATGGCTTTGATAGTCGTTTTAAAACTAACCCACCTCTTAGGTCAGAGAAAGATAGAAAAGCGCTTATAAAAGGAGTTAAATCAGGCATAATAGACTGTATTACTTCTGATCACAACCCAATTGATATCGAAAATAAAAAAGTAGAATTTAGTCAAGCTGAAGATGGAGTTATTGGTTTAGAATCTGCATTTGGTATATTAAATAATCTTTTAGAACTAGAAGAATTTATTCCATTACTAACTAACAAACCAAAAACTGTTTTTGGCTTAGCAGATAATATTATTGAAGAAGGTAATAAAGCAGATATAACTCTCTTCAATCCAAAAATTGCAAGTAAATTTACTCAAGAATATATATTATCAACTTCTAAGAACAGTCCTTTTCTTAATAAAAAAACAAAAGGAGAAGTTTATGGAGTTTTTGCTAACAATCAATTAATTATAAAATAAATTAACCATGGAAAACCAAACTGTAAACGAAGGAAAAACAGCAGCTATTATTGCTTATATTACTATTTTTGGAACAATTATAGCATACATATTAAATGCTGGTAAAAAGAATTCGTTTACTAGTTTTCATATAAGATAAATGATAGGCTTATTTTTACTTTCTATGGTAAATAAATATGTTGTTTACGATATACTAGGAGCAACAGCTGGCTGGATTTTTGGTGTTTTTCTATTTTTTTTATGGATAGTTGGTTTTATTGGAGCTATACAAGGTGAAGAAAAAGAAGCTCCTTTTGTTGGAGAGTACTTTCAAAAATGGTTTGCAGGAATTTAAAATAATTTAAATCTTTTATGAGTTTACACTATTTAGTAAGAGAACCTTTAAAAAAAACTGAAAATCCACCTCTTTTAATTTTACTTCATGGCTATGGAAGTAATGAGCAAGATTTATTTTCTTTTGCAGAAGAATTGCCTGAAGAACTTTTAATAATAAGTGCACAAGCACCCCACTCTATGGGTTTTGGAGGTTATGCTTGGTATGCTATTAATTTTGATGATGTAAATGGAAAGTTTTCAGATATAAATCAAGCTAAATCTTCTATTGATACAATTGCCAGTTTTATTGATGAAATTAAAGCGAAGTATAATACAAACAAAGACAAAACTTTCTTACTAGGGTTTAGTCAAGGTACCATTTTAAGTTATGCATTAAGTTTTCATTATCCTAATAAAGTAAACTATGTAATAGCATTAAGTGGTTATATAAATAAAGATTTGCTACCAAAAGAGTTGGTAAATAATATAAAAACTCAATATTATACTTCTCATGGTACTGTAGATCAAGTTTTACCAATTGATTGGGCAAGACAATCTAAACCTTTTTTAGATAACTTAGGTTTACAAAACGTGTATTCTGAATATCCTGTAGGTCATGGAGTTGCACCTCAGAATTTTTACCATTTTAAAAATTGGATAGAAGAAAGGTTATAATTTTTAGTAACTTTTTAGTGTTAAACCAAAAGTTAAAAATCTATCTTCTTGTTTTTGATTTGCTATAACTACACTTTCGAAAGTGTGTAAATAATTTATTTTAAAATTTAAAAACTTCCAGATAGGTAATTCTAAACTAACATCTGCCTGCCACCTATAGTTACCTCTTTGTTCTAATGAAGGTTGATAATAACTTTCGTGGTTTAATATTAATTTATCTTTAAATAAATGATATCTACCATTCATCCATATTGTTCCTCTCATTTACTCTTGTAACATCAATGCTATTTTTTCTAACGCCTTACCTAATTTGCGTCTATCTGTTTTTTCATCGTCTAAATCTGCAATTTTCTTATCTAAGTCTTCTGTTAAATCTTGAATTTTATGCTACATAAGACTTTCTAAATCAGCTAATTTATTTTCTAAGTTAATTACAGAATCTGATAAACTTTTTCTAGTTTCTTCTTGTAAGTTCTCAATTTTCTTATATAAATCAGAAAACTCAGTATTATACTGCTGAATATTTTCTCCAAAAATTAAATCTCTTACTGCAGCAATTCTACTATGTACTTGATTGCTAATTGATTCCTCAGATTTTTTTGCCATGAATTTTTTTATTGATTAATGGCATTTAAGCTAACATTTATTAAACTGCTGAAAATAATAGCTATAAAAACAAATATACACTAAAAAACATATTTTAAAAATCTAGACTTCAATTTTTAAGCCATCGTAAGCTAAAAAAACATTTTTTGGAAGTATTTTAGATATTTCTTTATGAAAACCAAGCTTATGACTTATATGGGTAAAGTATGCTTTTTTAGGTTTTATTTCTTTGACAAAATCTAAAGCTTCTTTTAAATTAAAATGAGTAGGATGTTCGTCTATTCTTAAGGCGTTTACTACTAAAACCTCTAAATTCTTTAGTTTTTGTTTTTCTATAGAAGTAATAAATTTAACATCTGTTAAATATGCAAAATCTTCAATTCTATAAGCTGTAACTGGTAATTTACCATGCATAACTTCTATTGGTATCACTTTTAGATCTTCAATAAAAAAAGAATCATCATCAACAATAGTAGGCATAACACTTGGTGCACCTGGATATCTATTTTCTTTACTAAAGATATATTCGAATCTTTTTTCTAAGCTATCTAAAGTTCTCTTATTTAAATAAATAGGCATCTCCCCAATTTTATAACAGAAAGGTCTTAAATCATCTATACCTGCAGTATGATCTGAATGTTCATGAGTAAATAACACTCCATTTACTAATTGAACTTTTTCACGTAACATTTGTTGTCTAAAATCTGGTCCACAATCAATTATATAATTTTTATCCTCTAAAGAAAAAAGAATTGAAGAACGTAATCTTTTATCTTTACTATCTTCAGATAAACATACAGGATCATTACTAGCAATCATAGGTATACCTTGTGAAGTACCTGTGCCTAAAAAAGTTATTTTTAACAGTTTTTTATTAGAATTCATTACAACAAAAATAAGATAAAAATTGACTGATAGCACTCTTATTTAGTACATTTGTTGTTACTTTAAACAAAGCATATATGGCCATTTCTTTAAAAGGAGATCAAAAAATCAGTAGTGTACCTACTACTAAAAGTAAAGCACTTAGAATTAACTTAAATACAGACATTTACGGAACTTTTGCTGAAATTGGTGCAGGCCAAGAAACAGCTAGAAATTTCTTTAGATCTGGTGGAGCATCTGGTACAATTGCAAAAGCAATGAGTGCTTACGATAAAGATTTCTCTGATGCTATTTATGGTATTGAGCAAGACAGACGTTATGTAACTGAATCTCGTTTAAAGAAAATGCTTGGTCATGAAATAGATCTAATAGAAGATAGATTAAGCAGAGAAAAACACCCAAATAAATTGTTTTTTAGTTATGCAAACACGGTTACTACTATCGATTTTGCTCGTAAATTTAAAGGTCATGGTTGGGTTGGAATTCGTTTTCAATTAGATCCATTAGAAGATTATAATGAGATTGTAATTCATATTAGATTTAAAGAAACTGATGCACGTTTACAACAAGAAACTCTTGGTGTTTTAGGTGTGAATTTAATTTATGGGGCATTTTATTTAAATGACAATCCTAAAGAGTTAGTAAAATCTTTTTACGATAATTTAGGAAATCATCAATTAGAAATTGATATGATTAATTTCTCTGGACCTCGTTTTATGTATGTAGATAATAGACTAATGAGTTTACAACTTCTTAAAAACGGTATGACTAATGCAGTTATGTTTGGACCAGATGGAAACAACTTATTACCTGCACAAGTTCTTTATAAGAAAAACATTTTAGCTTTAAGAGGTAGTTTTAGGCCTGTGACTAAAGTAAACATGGATATGTTTAAACAGTCTAAAAAAATGTTTTTAGAAGAAAATAAAGTTGACGAATCTAAAACACAAATCATTTTTGAAATCACTTTAAGTAACTTATCTGCAGAAGGTAAAATTAATGAAAGAGATTTTTTAGATAGAGCAGAATTATTATGTTCTCTAGGTCAAAATGTAATGATTACAAGCTTCCAACAATACTTTAAGTTAGTAGAATATTTTAGTGAATTTACTAAAGAAAGAATGGCTTTAGCTATGGGAGTCTACAACTTAATTCAAATTTTTGATGAGAAATACTATAGAGATTTAAGTGGTGGTATTTTAGAAGCTTTTGGAAAACTTTTCTACAGAGATTTAAAAGTTTACATGTATCCTTATCATGACCAGAAAGCAGATGAATATATTAATAGTAAAAATCTTAAAGTTCATCCAAGAATGAAAGAACTATACAAGTTCTTTAAAAATAACGGAAGAGTATTAGATATTAAAAACTTTGATAAACATATTTTAGATATTTTTTCTAGAACTGTTTTAAAAATGATTAGAGATGGTGAAAATGGATGGGAAGAAATGTTACCAGAAGGAATTTCTGAAACCATAAAACAAAAACGTCTTTTTGGTTATACACACTCTAAATTTAAAAACAATTAAAAATCTATTTTTAATTAAACCTTTTTCATAATTTTCTGTCTTATTAAAAACCATGTTTTTTTGGTAGCAGAAATCACATTAGTAGCGCAACTTAAGAATAAGCAAACAAAAGAAATTGCATTTCGCGAATTAATAAAACAATATAAAGAGAGATTATATTGGCATATTCGTAAAATAGTAGTTTCTCATGATGATGCTGATGATGTTTTACAAAATACGTTTATTAAAATATTTAACAATATAGATAAGTTTAATGAGCAAAGTAAATTGTTTTCTTGGATGTATAGAATTGCTACAAATGAGTCTATCACATTTATTAATAAAAGAGCTAAAGAAAGAAATCTAGATATTTCAGATTATCAACAACATTTAGCTAGTACTTTAGAAAGTGATGATTTTTTTACAGGTGATGAAATTCAAGTTATTTTACAAAAAGCCATAGCTACTTTACCACAAAAACAACAATTGGTTTTTAATATGAAATATTTTGATGAATTAAAATACGAGGAAATTTCAGAAATATTAGAAACTTCAGTTGGAGGCTTAAAAGCATCTTATTTTCATGCAGTTAAAAAAATTGAACATTATATAAAAAATAATAGTCATTAAACCTTTTATAAATTTTAGTGTCTAATTAAAGATGAATAAAGAATTAAAAAATAGAGAAAATTATATCATTTCCAAGGTTGGGAAAAATAATCCTTTTTCAGTACCTAAAGGATATTTAAACGATGTAGAAAGTAATATTTTCTCAAAAATTAATGAAGATAGTCTCCCAGTTTTAAGTGGTTTTGGTACACCTGCAAACTACTTTAAAGAATTAGAAGATTCTATTTTAGAAAAAGTATCATCAACAAAAAAAGAGACTAAAGTAATCTCTTTAAAAGATAGAATATTAAAAGTGGTTCCTTTTGCTGCAGCTGCATCAATTATACTTTTTATTGGATTAAACACTTTTGTCTTTAATCAGAATAATGAAATTAGCATAGATAATCTAACAGAAAGTGATATTGAATATTGGCTAAATAATAGTGATATGCATGATAGTGATGTTGCACTAGTTTTAGACGATGATATTTTAGAAGAAAATGGATTTTCTTTAACAAATTTAAAAGATGAAAACATCGAAGAATATATTAATTCAATTGATAATTCTTCTTTATTAAACGAAATAAACTAAACGATTATGAATAGTAAAATTCTTACTTTAATTTTTGTATTATTTTTCTCTTTCTCATCATCTGCACAAGTAAATAAAGAAAGTAGAGAAAAAATAAAAACACTAAAAATCGCCTATATTACAGAGCAATTAAATCTTACTACAAAAGAAGCCCAAGATTTTTGGCCAATTTATAATGCTTACGATGAAGAACAAAGATCTTTAAGAGGCAAAAATAGATATGAAATTAAAAAACTTGTAAAACAAAGAGGCAATTTAGACTCTATAAGCGATAAAGATGCTGAAAGATTAATTTCTTTAAAACTGAAAAATGATAAAGCTTTATATGAATCTCAAAGAGATTTTGTAAACAAAATAAAAAGAATTATATCTCACAAAAAGATTCTAAAACTCCAAATAGCAGAAATGGAGTTTGCTAGAAAACTAATGAGAAAGTATAAACGAAGAAAATAAAAAGGGGAGCTTAATAGCTCCCCTTTTTGTTTATTTAATTAAATTCATACAAACGTACAATTCAGGTTTGTTTGCTGTGAATTGTTTTAACCAAATGATTAATTCTTCAACTTCATAAGGTAATAATCTTTTTAATGATTTCTCTAGCTCTCTGCAAAACAACTCTGAATTAAAACTTACTTTAGTTAGTACAGTTTTTGTGTACTCAAACATTGCTCTAGCCATAATTTTAATGATTAATTATAATTTATTAAACGTAACAAATTAATTTTTATTATCTCAAATTTAAGCAAAAAAAACCATCATTTAAAAAATGATGGTCTTAAAATAATGTTTAAAAATTGTTAATACTAAATACTATTAGCTTTATCTAAAATTGCATTAGCTTTAATCTCTAGTTCTGCTTTAACTTCTTTAAAATGCTGCTTAGCACTTCCAGAAAATTTTGTATTTACTTTACCAATTAAATGATCAAAAGCTTGGATAGCTTCATCTATAATTGGTTCTGCTTTTTTAGATTCGTTTTTAGCATGTGCTACGTTTAATGCATAATCTATTACATCACCCAATACGTAGTTTATGTCTTTTTTTAAGTTTTTTATACTTGCCATAATTACTTCTTTTAAGTTGCAAATTTAGGGTAAATATTTAAAAAAGTGATAAAACTTCTTTTATATTATTTAGTGTTCTATATTCTAATTTAGTTGAGTCTTGTAAATCTACTTCTTCATGAATCCAAGTAGTGTGAAATGGAATATGTATTGCTGATGCACCTATATTTATTAGTGGTAAAACATCAGACTTTAAAGAATTACCAATCATTAAAAATTCTGATGGCTTTATATCTAAGTGCTTTATTAATTTTTTGTAATCTTTTTCCTTTTTATCACTCATTACTTCAATGTGATGAAAATATTTAAGCAAATTTGATTTTTCTAATTTTCTTTCTTGATCTAAGAGGTCTCCTTTAGTAGCAACTATCAACCTATATTTACCATCTAAAAATTGAAGAGTATCTTCAACTCCTTTTAATAATTCTATTGGCTTTTCTATCATTTCTTTACCAATATCTAAAATAGCTTGTAATGCTTTAGGATGTATTTGATAGTTAGAAAGTTCTAAAGCACATTCTATCATAGATAATACAAAACCTTTTATACCATAACCATAATATCTAAGATTATCTATTTCTTTTTTAAAAAGCTCTTGATCTATTTTATTTGCAGTTTCATATTTAGCTAACAATTTTGCAAATTCTAATTCTGCATCTCTAAAATAAGTTTCATTTACCCATAAAGTATCATCAGCATCAAAAGCAATGACTTTTATGTTATTGTACATTTTTAATAATTTTTAAAGCCTTTTCTAAATCTTCTGGAGTATCTATACCAACAGCTTCAACAGAAGTTTCAACCATTTTTATTCTTTTACCAATTTCTTGATATCTAATTGCTTCAATTTTTTCTGCTGCTTCTAAAGGTGTAATTGGTGTATTGTAAAAATCTATCAATGCTTGTTTTCTAAAAGCATAAACTCCCTTGTGCTTATAATATTTAACATCTACAGAAGAATCTCTATGAAATGGAATTACACTTCTAGAAAAATAGATAGCCATATTATTTACATCTGTAATTACCTTAACATTATTTGGGTTTTCTATATCCTCTTTATTTGTTATTTCTACTTTTAAAGATGCTAAATCAACCTCTTTTTTAATATCATTTTTAAAAATTTCAATTAATTTAGATAAAGATAATTCATCTATAAAGGGCTCATCTCCTTGCACATTTACAACAATATCTACATCAATATTTTCAACGGCTTCAGCTATTCTATCTGAACCACATTCGTGTTCTTTTTTACTCATAATAGCATTAGCTCCTGAATTAGTTATAGTCTTATAAATAATATCAGAATCTGTTACAACATATACTTCAGAAAATAAATTTGTATTAACAGCAGCTTCATAAGTTCTTAAAATAACTGGCTTACCTCCTAAATCTTTCATCAATTTTCCTGGAAATCTTGAAGCTTGATATCTAGCAGGAATCATTGCAATTATTTTCATAAATGATTTTTTATTATATGCGTTAAAGATAATATTTATATCTATAATACTGTTTTTCTAATCACTATTCTAGTTATTTTTAGCATGGTAGCAATTAGAATTCATGTAGTTTTTTTTATTAATCTAGTTCTAATACTAACTAGAAAAAAAATATTTTATATTCTATTAGCAATTATTATTCTTTATAATATAACTGAGAAAAGAAATCGTTTTACTGAACCTTTATTTTATAAATACTTCTAATAATTCTGAAGAAATTTCAGATTCTAATACTAATTCTTTTATACAAGCAGGCACCAAAATAGTTTCGCCCATTTGTAAGCTTTCTTTTTGATTATTGTAATAAAAATCAACGTTACCCTCTACACACATGTAAATTACAAAACTATCTTTATTAGCATGATTAACCTTAACTTTACCTTGTATAGGTGATACACTAGTAGTAAAATACGGACAAGAAACTATTTCTGTTGATTTGTTTTGTTCTTTTGTATATTTAGTATCATAAGATTCTTGTGCAGAATAATCAATAGCGTCTAAAGCCTCTTCTGTATGTAGTTCTCTATAAGTTCCATCAGGATTTGGTCTATCCCAATCATAAACTCTATAAGTAATATCTGATGTTTGCTGAATTTCAGCTAAAAGAACTCCTGCTCCTATAGCATGCACTCTTCCTGTTGGAATAAAATATACATCTCCTTTGTTAACCTCATCTATATTTAAAATATCTGTTAACGATTTATTTTCTAAATGATGTAAATATTCTTCTGGTGTAACTTCTTTTTTAAAGCCTACAATTAAATTAGCTTTTTCATCAGCTTGCATAACATACCACATTTCTGTTTTACCAAAAGAATTGTGTCTTTTTTTAGCCAAATCATCATGAGGATGCAATTGAATACTTAATGCTTTTTTTGCATCTATGAATTTTATTAAAAGAGGAAATTTATCTCCAAAATGATTATAAATTTTTGAACCCATTAATGCTGATTTATAATCAGATATTAATGATTTTAAGTCAGTGCCTTTTAAATCACCATTTACAACAATAGAAGTTTCACCCTCAAGATCAGAAAGTTCCCAACTCTCACCTATATCCTTTCTGTTTGATTTTTTATGAAGTGTTTTTATTAATTTTTCTCCTCCCCAAACTTTGTCTTTTAGTATAGGTTCGAATTTCAGTAACTGATTAATTTCCATAAGGCAACAATTGTTTATAAATATAAATCACTAATAAAACTAATATATTTATTAATGATCATTAGTGTAACGTTTTACATACATTTACTACAAATATAAGTAAATAGATAATTTAATATTAATGGTACTATGGGTATATTTTGGGATTTAATTCTACAAAGTGAAATTCAAGAACAAAGCAAAAAAGCTAAAAATTTAAAGGATAGAGTTTTAATATTAGAGAAAGAATTAACAGAAACTAAAACTGTTCTTAAAAAAACATTTATAGCTCTTGAAAGCTGTTTAGAAAAAGATATTGATGGTGTTGGAAAAACAGGTTTTTAGTTTCTAAAAAGAACCTTAAATACAGTAAAAATAATTAACTAATACAATATGGACGGATTTAACATAATTATGATAATTGCAATAATATTGTTTGCAAGACTTGGAATTCGTCTAATTATTGGGTACAAAAAAAAAGATTAAGGTTATTTTTAAGTAATATCAATACTTTACTTAGTTTTTTAACATAATTTAAAATGCATTTTTTGGTTGTATTTACACCACCTATTTATTTTGTGAATAAATCTAAAGAAAACAAATTACTTACTCTTGCAAGCGAAAACAATTTTAAAAGTTTAATACTTTACGATTTATATAAGATCTATAAAAAATTATTTCATTTAACAGACTCAATTAAAAAAAATGATTTAATCAATTTTATAAAAAAGCTAAAACAGTTTATAAAATAAAAGAAATTGGTGCTTCTGGTGAAAATGGAGGTTTTTTATTAATAAAATACATGTTTATAATAAAACTAGAAAAAACCTTTAGAGAGGTTTGATGTTTACAATTTAGAGAATGAATATAGGAAAACTACCAAATCTGATTTGGGTGGGTATTATTGTGAAGCTTATTTAAGAAAAAACGGTATTCCTTATGCAAGAGAAGGTAGTTATAAATACTACTTAGAAACACTATCTATTATGAATTGTCTCGCAGAAGAAAGCGGTACTTCAATAAAAGTTGATGCATATATAGGAAAATATCAAAATAAAGAAATTAAACATATTATTAATAATGTTGACAGGCTTTTAGTAAGTTCTTATAAATCTTCTCCTAAAAAAGCTTTTAAAAACATAAAAAATAGATTAGGTATTTTTATTAGAAATAACGCTAAAATAGAACTTTCTATAATTTTGTCATCAAAAGTAAGATATATGGGTGGTTTTTTAAAATATAGCTCTTTAGATGAAGCAGAAAATGAACTTTTAAGCTATTTAAATGTAGACCAAAATAAATTAAACTTTATTGGCATTACTTACTATCATTATAGCTACTTAAAGAAAAGTTTAGACTTTTTTAATTATAGAGAAACGGGTGTTAGAAGATAAGTCTAATTATTTCCAGAATAACTCACAAAATTCCTTGGAGTTTCATACAGAGTAACTTTTAAATCTAAATTGTCTGGTAAATGTTTTCTTAATTTATCATAAGTTACTACACAAATATTTTCAGCTGTTGGGTTTAGTTCTTTAAATTCAGGCACTTCAATATTTAAATTTTTATGATCAAAACAATCTTCAATCTCAAATTTAATAATATCTTTTAATTTACCTAAATCATAAACATAACCAGTTTCAGTATTAATTTCGCCTGTTAAAGAAACAATTAATTCGTAGTTATGACCATGAAAGTTTGGGTTACTACACTTACTAAAAACTTCAAAGTTTTTTTCATCAGACCAATCTTTTCTATAAAGTCTATGAGCTGCATTAAAATGTGCTTTTCTATGAACTGTAACTTTTGGCATTTTTTAGTTTTTTATAAGATTCTTTAAAAATAATTTTAAACCACTCTGTATAAATTTCAGGATTGTTTTCTATGTCGTTTTTAACATCTTCTAACAACATCCATTTATAGCTTTCTACTTCATCTTTATTAATATTGGGTTCACCATCAAAATCACCAACCATAACATGATCTAATTCGTGTTCTGTTAAACCATTTTCAAACGGAGCTTTGTAAATAAAAGAAAATACTTCTTTTAACTCTGTTGTAAAACCCATTTCTTCTTGTAATCTTCTCTTACCAGCTTCTATATTAGTTTCTCCTTCTCTTTGGTGAGAACAACAAGTATTGGTCCATAACAAAGGCGAATGATATTTATGAGCTGCTCTTTGTTGCAATAATAATTCTCCTTTATTATTAAACGTAAAAACAGAAAAAGCTCGATGCAAAACTGCTTTTTCATGAGCTTCCATTTTAGGCATTAAACCAATTTGGTTATCATTTTTATCAACTAAAACTACAAGTTCTTCCATAAGTTGCAAATATATAGAATCATTTTCCTTTAAAACTTAAAATTTTTATAAAACCATTTGTTTTGTTTGCTTTTGTTTTGATAGCTATCTTTGAACCCTATTCAAATAAATACTAAGCGTGAAATTTTTTAGTAAAGCAATACTACTATCTTTTATTATTCTTTGTTCTTGTCATCAAAAAGAAAAGCAGAAACAGAAAATACAACCTCAAATAACAGAAAAAAACATAAAAAAAGTTAAAGAAAAAGAGGTTGAAAAATGTTGGGATAGTTTAAACAGTTCTAATGTTGAAGCTTTTTTAACTAAATATGGTAAACAAAACCCAGAAACAAAAGTTATTATAAAAACAAAATTTGGCAATATAAAATTACGTTTATACGAAGATGTGCCAATACATAGAGCTAACTTTATATTTCTTACTAAAATTGGTTATTTTAATACAACAGTTATCTACAGAGTAGCAAAAAATTTTGTAATTCAAGGAGGTAATTCAGATAATTGGTATACTCAAAAACAAAGAAGAAAGTATGGTAATTATTTAATGCAGCCAGAATTTAAAAAGCATAGAACACATAAATATGGAGCTTTAGCAGCTGCTAGAGAATGGGAGAACAATCCAGATAAACTATCTAGTCCTTTCGAGTTTTATATGGTTCATAAAAGAAGTGGAGCTCATCATTTAGATGGTGAACATACTGTTTTTGGTGAAGTAATTTCTGGATTTGATACAATGGATAAGATTTCTAGAGTTAAAGTAGGTGTAGATGAATGGCCTGTTGACGACATACCAATTACTATAGAAATTTTAGATTGATAATTGTCTTTGTAAAACCTATCTTTGCACCTCAAATTTTGTAAATGAGTTTTTTAAAAGAAATAGAGCGTAGAAGAACATTTGGTATTATTTCGCATCCAGATGCAGGTAAAACTACATTAACAGAAAAGTTACTTTTATTTGGTGGAGCAATTCAGGAAGCTGGTGCAGTAAAGAATAATAAAATCAAAAAGAGTGCTACTTCCGATTTTATGGAAATTGAACGTCAAAGAGGTATATCTGTTGCTACTTCTGTTTTGGCATTTAATTACAAAAACAAAAAAATAAATATCCTAGATACACCTGGGCACAAAGACTTTGCTGAAGATACCTTTAGAACCATTACAGCTGTAGATAGTGTTATTGTGGTCCTAGATGTTGCAAAAGGTGTTGAGCCACAAACAGAGAAACTTGTAGAAGTTTGTAGAATGCGTCAAATACCAATGCTTGTTTTTATTAATAAACTAGATAGAGAAGGTAAAGATGCTTTTGATTTATTAGATGAAGTAGAGCAAAAACTAGGTTTACGTGTAACTCCAATGAGTTTCCCTATTGGCATGGGTTATGATTTTAAAGGAATTTATAATATTTGGGAGAAAAAATTAAACTTATTTTCTGGTGATAAAAAAACGACCATTTCTAAAGGAATAGAATTTGATGATTTATCAAATCCTGAATTAGATAAAGTTGTTGGAGAAACTGCAGCAGAAACATTAAGAGAAGAGTTAGAATTGATTGATGAAATTTATCCTACTTTTAATCAAAAAGAATATTTAGAAGGCGATTTACAACCTGTATTTTTTGGTTCTGCTTTAAATAATTTCGGAGTAAAAGAATTGTTAGACGCATTTATTGAAATTGCACCTTCTCCTCAACCTAAAAAAGCAGAAGAGCGTTTAGTAGATTCTAAAGAGCAAAAAATGTCTGGTTTTGTGTTTAAAATCCATGCTAATATGGATCCTAAACATAGAGATAGATTAGCTTTTGTTAAAATAGTTTCTGGTATTTTTAAAAGAAACTCACCATATTTACATGTTAGAAATGGAAAGAAAGTAAAATTTTCTAGCCCTAATGCATTTTTTGCTGAAAAAAAAGAAATAGTAGACGAATCATATCCAGGAGATATAGTTGGTTTACATGATACAGGTACTTTTAAAATTGGTGATACATTAACAGAAGGCGAAGAACTTAATTTTAGAGGCATTCCAAGTTTTTCTCCAGAACATTTTAGATATGTAAATAATGCAGATCCTATGAAATCTAAACAATTATATAAAGGTTTAGATCAATTAATGGATGAAGGTGTAGCACAATTATTTATTTTAGAAATGAATGGTAGACGTGTTATTGGTACAGTTGGTGCTTTACAATTTGAAGTTATTCAATATCGTTTAGAACACGAATATGGTGCTAAATGTACTTACGAAAATTTAAGTGTTCATAAAGCTTGTTGGGTAGAACCTACAGATCCTAAAAACGAGGAGTTTAAAGAATTTAAAAGAGTAAAACAACGTTATTTAGCAAAAGATAAACAAGGTCAACTTGTTTTTTTAGCTGACTCTGCTTTTACAATTCAAATGACACAAAGTAAATATCCATCAGTTAAGTTGCATTTTACTAGTGAATTTAAAAAATAACAGATGAAAAACATACTATTTATATGCTTTCTCTTTTTAGGTCTTCAAACAGGATTTTCTCAAATTTTAACTTTAGAAGATCTTGAGCCAAAAGAATTACATAACAGTATACGTTTAAACTACACCTTAGTTCATCAACCCACAGATAAAGTAGGTTATGCATTGCAACCTACCATGGGTTTTATTGGTTTAACTTATAATATACCTTTAAATGATTGGTTATATACTGGCGCTGGTTTTCATACAGCCATTACTGGTGATCAAGGAGGCTTATTTACACTAGGTGTTACTTTAGGGGTAAATTTTCCTATCTACAGAGATCTTTATTTTGATGCAAATGTTCATTTTGCTGGAGGTGGAGGCTATAGAACTCTTGTAAATGGAGGAGGAATGTTATACCCAAATGCAGGAATACAATACAAGAAAAATGGTTATTCTTTTGGAATACAATATGGTTATGTTAACTTCTTCACAGGCATTCAGAAAAGCGATAATATTTCATTTTTTTTAGAAATCCCTTCTACCTTAAGAACAAGTTCTTATGAAAAAGCACAAAAAACATTTGTTGCTAAAAATACATATAAAGAAGAAGTTTTTACCAAACCTGGTGTAAAAAGTGTACAACAAGTTACATTTGATTACTTTTTTTCAAGAGGAAGATCTAGAACAGATGCTAGCACTAATCCACAATATAAACCTATTACCAACACATTATCTATTATTGGGTTTGAATATCAAAGATATTTAAATACTAATACTTTTATCTATGCTCAATTAGATGCAATGTATGGTGGCTTAACAGCTGGCTTTATGGATATGTTTATTGGTGTAGGAAAAAACTTCATAGAAACAAAGCATGTTAACTTTTTTGCAAAATTTGGAATAGGTGCTGCTGGGGGTAGAATTTTTCCTGAAGGAGGATTAACCATGTACCCAAATGCAGGAGCAGATATTCGATTCTCAGAAAGATTTGGGATAAGTTTACATGGAGGATATCATAAAGCTTTAGGAGGAATAGCAAGTTTTGAAGCTTTAACAGCTGGTTTTAGTTTAAAATATTACAGTTTAAGTGGAGGAACAAAAGATCCGTTCACAAATAAAGAATACACTAAAATAAAGACACAAGGCATTCGATTAGCGTTACAAAATCAAACCTATTTTGATGTTGCAAAATTTGGAATTCCTGATAGTGATTTACAATTAATCGCAATTAAAGTATTATATGATATTAACAAAAGATTTTATGTTTCTGGGGAAGCTTCATTTGCTTACGAAGGTAAATCTGGTGGTTATGCACATGGAATTTTCGGTTTAGGAATTAGATCTAATAAATTTGCAAACAATAAACTTTCTTTATTTGCAGAAGCTGCTGGTGGTGTTGCTGGTGGTGGAAGGGTTGATTCTGGAGAAGGAATTTTAATTAGACCTACTGCAGGTATAAACTATCATATAAATAATGATTTTTCATTAAACCTTGCAGGTGGTCAAATGTGGTCTCCTTTTGGTAATGTAAACTCAACAAATATTAACATTGGATTATCTTATGGTATATCTATGTTAAACACAAAAAAATAAATTTATTCTGATACTATTTTTCAGAATCATTAATACTAATTGAATAATAAATATAAATATGAATAACGGAATCTACGCAAAGTTCACAACTCCAAAAGGTGAAATCTTAGTACAATTAGAACATGAAAAAACACCAGGAACAGTTGGTAATTTTGTTGCATTAGCAGAAGGTAATTTAGAAAATTCAGCAAAAAAACAAGGTACTCCATATTATGATGGATTAAAATTTCATAGAGTTATTCCAGATTTTATGATACAAGGAGGTTGCCCTCTTGGATCTGGAACAGGCAGTCCAGGTTATAAATTTGATGACGAGTTTCATCCAGATTTAAAACATGATGAACCTGGAAAATTAGCTATGGCTAACTCTGGTCCAGCTACTAATGGAAGCCAATTTTATATCACACATGTTCCTACTTCATGGTTAGATGGTAAGCATACCGTTTTTGGAAGCGTTGTAGAAGGTCAAGATGTTGTAGATGCAGTAGCACAAGGTGATGATATGAAAGTTGAAATTTTAAGAGTTGGTGAATCTGCTGAAAAATTTAATGCAGTAGAAGCTTTTAGAAAATTTGAAGGAGCAAGAGAAGCACGTGAAGCAGAAACTAAAGCTAAACAATCTGAGTTATTAGATAAAGTTGCAGCTGGTTATGATGAAACTGATAGTGGTTTACGTTATAAAATTTTACAAAAAGGAGATGGAAAAAAAGCTACTAAAGGAGCTGGAGTATCTGTTCATTATAAAGGTCAATTATTAGATGGTACTGTATTCGATTCTTCTTACAAAAGAAAACAACCTATCGATTTTAATGTAGGTGTTGGTCAAGTAATTTCTGGTTGGGATGAAGGTATTCAACTATTACAAGTTGGTGACAAAGCAAGATTTGTTATTCCATCTCATTTAGCATATGGAGAAAGAGGTGCAGGAGGTGTAATACCACCAAATGCAACTTTAATTTTTGATGTTGAATTAATGAATGTAAACTAATTTTATATTAGATTTAAACAAAAAACTCTCCAAATTTGGAGAGTTTTTTGTTTATAATAATTTATTTTTTACTAAATTGATGTGAAATTTTGATACATCAAAATAATCAAACAAGGTTATGAAGTTATTCCCCTATAAAAAAGATAACTCTTACTTAAAGTTTTCAATATTAATTATTTGTTAATGAAAGAAAACAAAAAGTATATTACTACAAAAAAACGATTTAGAGTAATTTATTTACTCTGTCTCTTCCATGTTATTTTTTCTTTGGCAGCAGCTGCTATCTATTATTTTATAGATGTAATGATATATTTAGCAGATGTTACAGTTTTAGTTTATGTTCATTCTATTTCTGCACTACTCTATTTTTTAGGAGCTTATGTTGAAAAAAAAGGATTAGTAAAGTATACTAGAATTTTATTCTTTATTCTATTAAACTTCAGCATTACAATTACTGCTTCTTATGTTGGTCAAGTTGGTAGTGTAGAGTATTTATTTATGTATGCTATAGGTTTACCTTTTATTTTATTTTCTTTTAAAGATGAAAAATATAGCGTTGTTGTATTTTCTTGCTTAACAGGTTTTTTATGGATTTTAACTAGTGCTACAGACTTTAAACTTTTTACAGATAATCATTTAGATGAGGCTTTTGCATTAAAATATGTATATCCTATTTCCTTGTTATCTGCAGCAACTATGGTAATTATTCAGTTGTTTTCATTCTCTAATTTAAGTCTTTCTTATTATTCTTGAATCTACTCTAAAAGACAAGAAGCTATAGATGCTTCAGAAGCAAAATCTAAGTTTCTAAGTACTATGAGTCATGAGATTAGAACTCCTTTAAATGCAATTATTGGACTTTCTTATATTTTAAAAGACAATGAACCTAGAAAAGATCAAGTAGATAATATTGAGGCCTTAAATTATTCTGGAAAAATATTATTGAACTTATTAAATAATGTATTGGATTTTAGAATTATCAGCCTCTGTTTTTATGGAAGTTAAAGATAAAATTTCTGCTTCAGGAATGAATGGTTTCATATTTAAACCTTTTAATCCAGAAGATTTACTAGACCAAATACATAGAGTAACCAAGAATACATAAAAAAAGCTCTCATATTTTGAGAGCTTTTAAATTTATATATTTTCTAAAACTAAATATTATTAGCTAACCAATCTCCCACTTCAGAAGTACCATAAGATTTTCCACCATCAGCTAAATCTTCTGTAACAATACCTTCATTTAAAGCTTTGTTTACTGCTTCTCTTATAGCTTTTCCTTCTGTATGTAAACCAAAGTTTTCGAACATCATAGCTGCAGATAAAACTGTAGCCATTGGATTTGCAATATTTAAACCTGTTGCTTGTGGATAAGAACCATGTATAGGCTCAAATAAGCCAATTTTTGAACCCAAAGACGCACTAGGCATTAAACCCATAGAACCAGAAATTACAGAAGCTTCATCAGTTAAAATATCTCCAAATAAATTTTCTGTTATTAAAACATCATAACTATTTGGCCACTGAACTAAACGCATTGCAACTGCATCAACAAACTCATAAGACACCTCAACTTCTGGATAATCTTTTTCCATTGCTTGTACAGTTTCTCTCCATAATCTTGAAGTCTCTAAAACATTGGCTTTATCCACACAACATAATTTTTTAGAACGTGTCATGGCTAATTCAAATCCTTTTTTAGCCAATCTTTGAACTTCAGCTCTAGTGTAAACACAGTTATCATAAGCAGTTTCTCCTTCTTCTCTTCTACCCTTTTCACCAAAGTAAATTCCTCCTGTTAATTCACGTAAAAAAACTAAATCTGTACCTTCTATTCTTTCTCTTTTTAAAGGAGATTTATCTAATAAAGAAGGAAATGTAAATGTTGGTCTAACATTAGCAAATAAACCTAATTTTTTACGCATCTTTAATAATCCTTGTTCTGGACGAACTTTTGCTGATGGGTCATTATCAAAACGTGGATGACCAATAGCACCAAATAAAACAGCATCTGAAGAAGCACAAATTTCATGTGTTTCATCAGGATAAGGCTCACCAACAGCATCAATAGCAGCAGCACCTGTTAAGGCTGGTCTCCAATTAATTTCGTGATTAAATTTTTTTGCAACAGCATCAGATACTTTTACAGCTTGTTCTATGACTTCTGGTCCAATACCATCTCCTGCTAATAAGGCTATATTTAAATTCATTTTTTTTTGTTTTGATTTTGTCTCTTAGCATTTAGCTAAATGCTATTATATAATATTTAACATCTTTTCTGTGGCTTTAATTGCAGATACTGTTTGATCTGAATCTAAACCACGTGTTATAAATTCTTTTTTTTCTTTTTTCCAAGTGATAATCGTTTCACATAAAGCATCAGAATTACTCCCAGGTGGAATTCTAACAGCATAATCTATTAACTTTGGTAAATCTTTTTTACTATGCGTTTTATATAATTTCTTTAGAGCGTTCATAAATGCATCATATTGTCCATCTCCTTGTGCATGAGCTTCATATAATACACCTTCTACTCTTAATTGTAAAGTAGTTGAAGGTTTCATACCTCTTGCATGACCCAATACATAATTCTCTACAATAACCCTTCTTTCAATTTTATCACTACTTAATACATCAGAAATAATATAAGGTAGATCATCTTGAGAAACAACTTCTTTTTTATCTCCTAACTCAATAATTCTTTGAGTTACTTTTTTTAAATCTTCATCATTTAAACTTAACCCTAAATCTTGTAAATTCTTTTGAATATTGGCCTTACCTGATGTTTTACCTAATGCATATTTACGTTTTCTACCAAAACGTTCTGGCATTAAATCATTAAAATATAAGTTGTTCTTGTTATCTCCATCTGCATGAATGCCTGCTGTTTGCGTAAATACATTTGCACCTACAACTGGTTTATTTACAGGAATTCTAAAACCTGAAAAAGTTTCTACTAACTTACTTACTTTATTTAAAGCAGTTTCGTTTACATTAATTTTTACATCATTTAAAAAATCATTAATAACTGCAACTACACTTGCCATTGGTGCATTTCCTGCACGCTCACCCATTCCATTAATCGTTAAATGCAAGCCATTAACACCAGCTTTTACAGACTCTAAAACATTAGCAACACCAAGATCATAATCATTATGTCCATGGAAATCGATATGAAGATTTGGATATTTACTTCTTACTTCAGAAATAAAAGTATGTGTTTCATCTGGGGTTAAAATTCCTAAAGTATCTGGTAATAAAATTCTTTCTATTTTTTGATTTATTAAAAAATCTAAAAACTGAAAAACATAGGCTTTAGAATTTCGCATTCCATTAGACCAATCTTCTAAATAAACGTTTGTTTTAATTCCGTTTTTAGTTGCTAAATCTATAGTTGCCTTTATGTCAGAAAAATGATCTTCAGGTTTTTTTTTAAGTTGATATTTTAAATGATTTAAAGAGCCTTTTGTTAGTAAATTCTGAACTTTTGCTCCTGCATCTAACATCCAATCTATAGATTTACCTCCATCAACAAAGGTTAAGACTTCTATTTTATCTAGTAAATTTTGCTCTTTTGCCCAAGAAGTTATTTTTTGAACAGCTTCTAATTCACCCAAAGAAACACGAGCAGATGCAATTTCTATACGATCTACTTTTAATTCTTCTAATAAAAGTTTTGCAATCGTTAATTTTTCTGAAACTGTAAATGATACACCTGATGTTTGTTCTCCATCACGTAAAGTAGTATCCATTATTTCAATGCTTCTTACAGACATAAATCAAACTTAAAAAATGAATTTTTAAAAAGGTCTTGTTTCTGCAAAAGCAGCGATTTCATTTTCGATATTTTTTAAATAATCAATGTCATCAAAACCATTTAACATATTATCTTTTTTGTAACTATTAATCTCAAAAGTTTCATATTCTCCTGTTGATAAAAGAGTAACTGTTTGATTTGGTAAATCTACCTTAATTTCAGTTTTTGGGTCAGCAAAAATGGCATCAAATAATTTGTCTGCAAACGATGCAGAAACTTGAACTGGCAAAACACCAATGTTTAAACAATTATTTTTAAATATATCTGCAAAAGCTGATGAAATAACACATCTTAAACCAAAATCATATACAGACCAAGCTGCATGTTCTCTAGAAGAACCTGAACCAAAATTTCTACCTCCTACTAAAATTTTAGAACCTGCATAAATTTCTTTATTTAAAGGAAAATCTGGTTTTGGTGTTCCATCTTGATTAAATCTCCAATCACGAAAAAAGTTTATATCAAAATCTTTACGCTCTGTTGCTTTTAAAAAACGAGCAGGAATAATTTGATCTGTATCTACATTTTCTGTTGGTAATGGATAAGCTGTACTTGTTAATACATTAAATTTATCGTAAGCCATTTTCTTTATTTTAAGTAGTTTGTAATAATGTTCTAGGATCTGTAACTACCCCTTCTACAGCAGAAGCAGCAGCAACTAATGGACTAGCTAATAAAGTTCTAGAACCTGGTCCTTGACGACCTTCAAAATTTCTATTTGATGTAGATACTGATAACTTTCCTGCTGGAATTTTATCATCATTCATAGCTAAACATGCAGAACAACCTGGTTCTCTAAGTTCGAAACCAGCATTAGCTATAATTTTATCTAGGCCTTCTGCTTTTATTTGATCTACAACTTTATGAGAACCAGGCACTAACCAAGCTGTAACATGTTCTGCTTTTTTACGACCTTCTACTATTGAGCAAAATGCTCTAAAATCTTCTATTCTTCCATTTGTACAAGAACCTAAGAATACAAAATCTATTTGTTTACCAATCATGGCTTCACCTTCATTAAAAGACATGTAACCCAAAGATTTTTTATAAGTTTCTATACCTCCTTCTAGAGAAGCTGCATTTGGAATAGATTTTGTAACACCAATTCCCATACCAGGGTTTGTACCATAGGTAATCATTGGCTCTATATCTGAAGCATTATAATTAAATTCAGCATCAAATTCTGCACCTTCTTCTGTGTATAAAGTTTCCCAATAATTCATTGCTTTATTCCAATCTTCTCCTTTAGGAGTTTGAGAACGCCCTTTTATATAATCAAATGTTTTTGTATCTGGTGCAATCATTCCTCCTCTAGCACCCATCTCTATAGATAAATTACAAACGGTCATTCTTCCTTCCATAGTCATATCTTCGAAAACATCACCAGCATATTCTACAAAATATCCTGTTGCACCAGAAGTAGTTTGTTGAGCAATAATATATAATGCAACATCTTTTGGTGTTACTCCTGCACCAAGCTTTCCATTTACATTAATACGCATTTTTTTAGGTTTTGGTTGCATGATACATTGAGTAGATAAAACCATTTCTACCTCTGAAGTACCAATACCAAAAGCTATAGCACCAAAAGCACCATGAGTAGACGTGTGTGAATCTCCACAAACAATAGTAGCTCCAGGTAAAGTAATTCCGTTTTCTGGACCAACTACATGTACAATACCATTGTTTTTATCACCTAAACCCCAGTGAGAAATGCCATATTTAGCAGCATTTCTTTCTAACGCATTTAATTGATTTGCAGATAATGGATCTGCTACTGGTAAATGTTGATTTATTGTTGGTGTGTTATGATCTGCTGTAGCAAAAGTACGTTCTGGATAGACAACACTATTACCTCTACTTTCTAATCCTAAAAAAGCGACTGGACTTGTTACTTCATGAATAAAATGACGATCAATAAAAAATACATCTGGTCCATCTTCTATACTTCTTACTACATGAGAATCCCATACTTTATCAAATAATGTTTTTGCCATTTCTTTGGTTTTATTACTAAACAACTATCAAAAATAATTGGAAACTTTAAAAGGATATAAATTTAAGATTGTACAACACTATATTCAGCTTAAAACTATATAATTAACTAACTGATATTTAATTAATTAAAAGGTTTAAAAATACGATGTCTAAACATTTCTAAAATCGTTTTATTTTTAAAACCATAAACTGAGATTGGGTAAATAAATCCTATTTTTAAAATAATTATATTTAAATCAGAGTTATATAATTATTAATTTAGTTTTTAGAATCAATAAAACCTTCAATTAAAAAAACATGAAAATATATTCTTTGTTACTTTTTCTCTTTTTTTCTTCTTCTTTATGTTCACAGACATTTATTGGCAATCAAAAAGATATTGATAAGATACTTTCAAATATTAAATCATTCTCTGTTTCTGTAATGAATTCTGATTATAAATCTATAGGTTTAGCATACACTGAAGATGCCAAGATTTTTCCTAATAATAAAGAGATTCTTAAAGGTAATGAAGCAATTATTAAATATTGGGTTCTTCCAAAAGGGTTTAAAACAAAATATCATAAAATTAAACCTAAAGAAATAAAAATTATTGGTGATGAAGCTTATGATTATGGATATTATGAAGGAATAACTTTAAGACCAGATGGATCTGAATCTAATTGGAAAGGAAAATATGTAATTGTTTGGAAAAAAATAAATGGAGATTGGAAAATGTATTTAGATATTTGGAATAGTATAAAACAATAAATGTTTAAGTTCTTAGTATAATAAAAAAGACCGTTTAAAAACGGTCTTTTTTATTATAATTTATCTTTTAGAAGATAAAATATTTAGAATTAGTCTATAACTTGTACGTCTATAGCATTTAATCCTTTTCTTCCTTGTTCAGTGTTAAACTGTACTTTGTCATCTTCTCTAATATCGTCTGTTAAACCAGAATTATGAACAAAAATATCTTCTCCTGTTTCTGATGATTTAATAAATCCAAATCCTTTTGAATTGTTGAAAAATTTTACTGTGCCTTCTTGCATCTTTACTTAATTTTAAATTATTTATTATTTTATCACAAAAAAGAAACCTAATTAAGACAACATATTAAAAATATGATAAAATTGTAAACAATTTTTTAACTTAAAACACTATTGAAAAAGTAATTGTAAAAATAAAATTGGAAAGAAGAGAAAACTCGAAAAAACTAATTGTATATATACTACCTTAAAACCCTATAGGTATCTTTTATTGTGGTGCAAACTTAGACTAATTAATTTAAGCCACCTAATTATTTATCATAAAAGAAAATATATATATTATTTAAATTAAATAAATTAAAATAAATGTTATAATCTATAAACTTATATTGAAAATTATTGTATCAATTGTAACTGCTACTTTCTATAATTTAATTCATTTTTATTTTGAGATATAGGATTATCTTCATAAAAATCTTCAAACGTTTTTTTCGTTTTATAGTTATCTGTTAAAACTTTATAAACCATAATTAGTAGAAAAACTTGACCAATTACTGTTAAATAAAAAATCCAAGAAAAAGAATAATTAAGCACTGCTAAAATTGTTATAAAAAACAATAAAAACGTTGTAATAGCAATATAAGTTTGTATAGATACTTTCATTATAAAAATTTTTGTTTAAAATTAATTTAATTATATTAAACAAAATAAAATTTTAACAAACAATAACATTTATATATTAACATTTTAAAAATCATTAACTTTAAAGTGTAACAAAAGCCCATCTATAATCGTCTAAAATAGAGAATCATTTTAGCTACCAACCATGAAAAAAACTTTATTTATACTTTTTACATTTATATTACTTACTAGTTGTACATCACAAAAAAATAAGGATAGTTTTATAGAAGCCACTTCTGGACGTTATTTATTTAATGCAAATGAAGTATTAGAAATTTATTTTGAAGATGCTATTATGAATGCTAAATGGCGTGGAAATGATGACATTGAATTATTAAAAGTAAATGACAGTGCCTTTTACATGAAAGAATTAAATGAAAAAATGCTCTTTGTAAGCAAACCCAAAACGCATATTGAATTAGCTCCAAAAACAGAACACAAGGGAGTTATTTATAGGTTTGACAAAATGGAAAAAGGTGAAAAAACACCTTCTGAATACTTTAATGATAAAGAGTATGATAAAGCTTTAACTGCTTTTAAAACAATTAAAGAAAAAGATTCCTTAAACCCTAATGTTAGTGAAAGAAGATTAAATACGTTAGCTTATAGATTCTTAAGAAAAGAAGAATATGATGAAGCAAAAGAGCTATTTAAAATAAATATGGCCTTGTATCCTAATAGCTCAAACGTTTATGATAGTATGAGTGATTTATATTTTTCAAAAAAAGATACTGTTAACGCAATTATATATTATAAAAAAGCTTTAGCCATAAATCCTGAAAATAGAAGCTCTAAAGCTCGTTTAAATAGGTTAACAAAAAAGTAACGTTAAATGACTTTAGAACAACTAAAATACCCAATAGGAAAAGCTCAAATTCCAGAAAATATTACCAAAAAAAATATAGAAGTTTGGATTTCTGATATTGAACAATTTCCTCAAGAAATAGAATTTTTGGTAAAACAATTATCAGAAAAACAATTAGATACTTCTTATAGAGAAAATGGATGGACTATAAGGCAAGTAATTCATCATTGTTATGATAGTCATACAAATTCTTATATTAGGTTTAAATGGACCTTAACAGAAGATAAACCCATAATAAAAGCGTATTTTGAAGACAGATGGGCTGAGATTTTTGACTCTAAATCTGCTCCTATTTCATTGTCATTAGATGGATTAAAAGCGCTACATAGCAAGTGGGTTTATTTATTAAAAAACATACCTGAAAAAGATTTAGAGAAGGGTTTTATACATCCAGAAACTAAAGCTAAAGTTTCTTTAAAAGAAAATATTGGAATTTATGCTTGGCATTGCCAGCATCATTATGCACATATAGAGCAATTAATGATTCGTAAAAACTGGAAGTAACTTCTTATTAGTATTTCAATTATTTTTATCTTTATGTTTTATACTTTTAAAACATGAAAACTGCTCAAGAATATTTTGATGAATATGCTGTTAGTCATCAAAATGAAACCAACCAAACTATTCATTACATCTGTGTACCATTAATATTTTTTAGTGTTATTGGTTTATTGATGTCTATACCAACAACTCTATTAGAAAATACTTTTGGTTTATACAATCCCTTATTAGAAAACTGGGCAGTTGTTGTAGGCGTAATCATTTCTATTTTTTACTTACGTCTTGGTTTTTGGTACTTTACAGAAATGCTGTTTGTTATTTTAGTTTCAATAATAGGTAATTTTTGGCTAGGCAATACTGTTAATTTACTTTATGCTTCTTTAATAATTTTTATTTTAGCTTGGATTGGTCAATTTTATGGCCATAAAATAGAAGGTGCTAAACCCTCATTTTTAAAAGATTTAGAGTTTTTATTAATTGGTCCTTTATGGGTAATTCAAAAACTAAACAAGAAAAAAAATTAAACTATGAAAGAAGAAATATCTTTCGAAGATTTTTTAAAAGTTGATATTAGAATAGGCACTATAATTGAAGTCAATGATTTTCCGAAAGCAAAAAAGCCAGCCTATCAACTTAAAATTGATTTTGGTGATTTAGGCATAAAAAAATCAAGTGCTCAAATTACAGACTTGTATACCAAAAAAGAACTACAAAATAAACAAGTATCTGCTATTTTAAATTTTAAACCTAGACAAATTGCAAATTTTTTAAGTGATGTCTTAGTTCTTGGAGTGTATAATACTGAAGGTAAAGTAGTCTTATTAAAAGCTTCAAAAAAAATTAAAAATGGAGAACAGATTAGCTAATCATAATTCTTAATAAATAAATTATCTATTAGGGTTATTTAAAATTACTAAAGCGCCTATAACTCCTGGAATCCATCCACAAAGGGTTAACAAAAATATTATAAAAAAAGAACCACATCCTTTATCTATGACAGAAAGTGGAGGAAAAATTATAGCAAACAAAACTCTAAAAAAACTCATTTATAATTATATTAATCTATAAATAAGACGTTCTTCATTTAATTTTGTTACAAAACTTAAATACATAAAAAAGCCACAAAAATCTAAAATTAGAATTTTATGGCTTTTTAATTTTTTCTAGATATGTCTACATTTTATCACCAAAGAAAATAGTATTCATTAGCAATTTGTTTGTCCCATACCAAAATGCTCTAAAATTTGTGTTGTCTGTAAAAACTGCTACTCTACCTCTACCAAAACGTTGTACTTTAAAAGGTACTGTATTCGGAATTACTTTAGCGTTTTCTTTAGAAATATAACCACTTAATAATGGCTTAGACGTATATTGAATTGGGTTATTATAACTATTCTTATCAGCCTTCAAAAACATTGTAGAATTTCTAAACAATGCTAATTTATCATTCTTATAACCAAAATTTACTGGATGAGAACGATCTATATTTGCTTCAAATATTGCACCTCCAATTACTTGAGCACCAGACTGTAAAGAACGTTCTTCAAATGAAACACCTTTAATTGAATCTCTTTTAGTTCTTTCAAAATTTAAACTTATCATGTTATTACTAGATAACCATCTTGCAGTATTTTTATACCCAACTAAAACTCCACCATTTCTTACCCAAGTCTTTAATTTTTCTACAGCAGCTTTTTCTAAACCACTGCTAGGAATTATAATATGAGTATATTTTGCAATATCAACTCTATTAAAATAACGCGTATCTAATCTTGTTAAATGCATGTCAAATCGTTGATCAAATAAATGCCATATTTCACCTGAATCATTACCAGCAACTCCATCACCAACTAACATAGCTACTTTTGGTGCAGTGATTGCTCTAAAATTATTACTTCCTAAATCAATACCATCATTTAAGCCTGTGGTTACTCCATAAATTTTAGTTGCACTTTCTTTAGCTATAATGCTTAAGAAGTTATACATTTCATCATCAAATATTTTTTGATTTTGAACAGGAATAAAAATAGTTCCATAATCATAAGATTTACCTCCATTTTTAAAGTTTTTCATAGATACTTTAGCACGTAAACCTTTTTGCAAAATAGCATTTAAAGCTTTTGGAGCATAATATTCGTTCCAAGGCATTAAGTACCCATAATTACTTTTGAAAGAAACTCCTGCTGTTGGCATTTCTAATTTATCTATTTCTTCACCTGCCTTAGAAAGCGAAATATTTTCTGCATAATCTACTCCAAATGCATGATTAAAAGTCCAAGCAGAAACATCATAAAACAAACTATCTTTAAACGTAGTTCTTACATCAAACATCGCCTTTACCAAACGTTGATTTTTCTGGTTCATTGGCACAACATAACTATACCCTTTTTTAAAGTTTTTTCCATTCGCAGTAAAATCAGACTTTAGGTCATGAATTTTTACTTGATGTCTTTTTAATACTTCTGCTAAATGATATGTTTTTGCAGCATCTTTTTCATCACCAAAAACAATAGCTTTATTACTGCCTGTGTTTCTAGATTCTTCATAAAAATCTTGTTGATATTTTAAAAGCTTTTCTCTCATGCTTTTCGCAGCTTCTAGAGTAGAAAAAGCTGCTGTAATTTGATTACGAATTGTAAACGGAAAAGTTAGTATACCATTATCTGTTTCTTGTGCATGCCCTCTTGAACTTCCTTGTTCAAATAAAATTCCAATACCTCCATTAATGTCTGGAAAAGTTGATCCTTTACCATAATAAAAATCATCAAAACTTTCTTCAGAATAATATAAAGACCCAATATTGTCTAAAGCTTTTGCATGGTAAGTAGCAATTTCTTTAGTTAAATCTTGATTCATTTGAGGTGTTAAAGGATTGGTTCTACTTGGAATACCAGGTTGAAAAAAGAAACTAGAGTTACTACCCATTTCATGATGGTCTGTTAAAATATTTGGCAACCATTTATGAAAAGTAGCTATTCTAGCTTTACTTTCTGGTAATTGTACAGGTAACCAATCTCTATTCATATCAAATTGATAATGATTGGTTCTACCTCTAGGCCAAATCTCATTATACTCTCTATCATTTGGATCTGGATTTATGTTTTTACTTTTATTTACATTAGCCCAATATGCAAATCGTTGCAATCCATCAGGATTAAAAGAAGGGTCAAATAAAATAACTGTATTATCTAATAAATTTTGAGTTTCTGATGATACTGAAGCTGCTAAATAATAAGCTACTGCTAAAGCTGCATTAGAACCACTTGGCTCATTACCATGTATTGAAAATCCTTGATAGACTACTACTGGGTTATCTGTTGAAACAGATGTATCATTAGTTGCATCAATATGTTTTTTTCTTATTTCTTCTAAATTTTTATGATTATTAGGTGATGTAATTGTTAATAAAAGTAAGGGTCTATCTTCATAAGTTTTACCTCTTTCTTCTATGGTTATTCTTTCTGAAGCTTTAGCTAAGGCTCTCATATACATAACTAATTTATCATGTGTAACATGCCACTCACCTACTTCATGACCAATGATTTCTTTTGGTGTTGGTATTTCTGAATTATAACGTTCATTTGGTAAATAATATGACAAATCTACTTTCTGAGCAGACATTGTAAAACATACTAAAAAAAGAAAGAATACTATTTTTTTCATTCGTGTAAAGTTTGAATTTGTAACAAAGATAAACATTAGAAATTTTATTTTTTATTCAATTTTTCAGCTTAAAATTTTAATAGTTTACATAAATATTAAAATAAAACAATAAATAATTTATAATTAATAAAAATTAGAAATGAGTTGCTTTTTATAGAAGCCTATTTTTTAATTATTCAGATATTTGCAATAATCACATGTGTTTTTAAAAATCAATAATGATTACAAATTCTGTTTTAGAACAACTACATAAATCACTTAAAGGTGAAGTTTTATTTGATGATTTACATAAAACATTATATGCTACTGATGCCTCTGTTTATAGAAAAATTCCATTTGCAGTTGCTTTTCCAAAAGATGAAAATGATATTAAAGTTCTAATTGATTTTGCAAATAAAAACAGCATTACTTTAATTCCTAGAACAGCAGGAACTTCATTAGCAGGACAATGTGTAGGAGATGGAATTGTGGTTGATGTTTCTAAACATTTTACAAACATTCTAGAATTTGATGAACAGCATAAGACAATAACCCTTCAACCTGGTATTGTTAGAGACTCATTAAATGTTTTTCTAAAACCTTTTGGTTTGTTTTTTGGCCCAAACACCTCAACTTCAAACAGATGTATGATTGGTGGAATGGTTGGTAACAATTCGTCTGGAAGCACTTCTATTAAGTATGGTGTTACTCGTGATAAAGTTTTAAAAATTGATGCTATATTAAGTGATGGAAGCACTGCAACTTTTGAAGAAATATCTTCTGATGAATTTATAGAAAAAAGCAAAGAAAAAACTTTAGAAGGCGCTATTTATAAATCTATTTACACTGAACTTACTTCTGAATCTACACAGGAAGAGATTAAACATGAATTTCCAAAAGAAACCATTCATAGAAGATGTACAGGTTATGCTATAGATGAGTTCTTAAAATCAGATTTATTTGGAGGTTCAGAACCCACAATTAATGTTGCAAAACTTTTGACTGGAAGTGAAGGGACATTGGCTTTTTCAACAGCGATTACTTTACAGTTAGATGATATTCCACCCAAGGAAAGCATTATGGTTTGTTCTCATTTTAAGAGCATTAATGAAAGTTTAAAAGCAACCTTAATTGCAATGAACCATACATTGTACAATTGTGAGTTAATGGATAAAACCATTTTAGATTGTACAAAAAACAATCGTGAATTAGCTAAAAATCGTTTCTTTTTACAAGGCGATCCAGAAGCTGTTTTAATGCTAGAAGTATCTGCAAATACTATTTCAGAAGCTGAAGTTTTAGCAGATAAATTAATTAAGGATTTAGAAAAGAACAACTTTGGTTATCATCATCCAAAAGTTTATGACAATGATATATCAAAAGTACATTATTTAAGAAAAGCTGGTTTAGGTGCTTTAGGAAATATGGTTGGTGATATGAAAGCTGTGGCTTGTATAGAAGATACAGCTGTGGCTTTAGAAGACTTACCCAATTACATAGAAGAGTTTACTAAAATAATGGCTAAATATCAGCAAAATGCAGTGTATTATGCACATGCTGGAGCTGGAGAGTTGCATTTACGTCCCATTTTAAATTTAAAGAAATCTGAAGATGTAGTTTTATTTAGAAAAATAACTACAGAAACAGCTCAATTGGTAAAAAAATATCAAGGGTCATTTTCTGGAGAACATGGAGATGGAATTGTAAGAGCAGAATTTATACCTATGATGATTGGTGAAAATAATTATCAATTATTAAGGCGAATTAAAAAAGCATTTGATCCAAACAATATTTTTAATAAAGGGAAAATCACAGACGCTTTTCCTATGGACAAAAGTTTGCGTTATGAAATTGATAGAGTTGAACCACAAATTGATACGATTCAAGACTTTTCTGATAGTGAAGGTATTATAAAACTAGCTGAAAAATGTAATGGTTCTGGAGATTGTAGAAAACCAGTAGAAGCTGGTGGAACTATGTGCCCTAGTTACAGAGCTACTAAAAATGAAAAAGAAACAACTAGAGCAAGAGCCAATACTTTACGTGAAGTTTTAACCAATAATTCTGCAGCTAATAAGTTCGATTCAAAAGAACTAAAAGAGGTTTTAGATTTATGCTTAAGCTGTAAAGCTTGTGCTTCTGAGTGCCCAAGTAATGTTGATATAGCAACAATGAAAGCTGAGTTTTTGTATCAGTATCAAGAAACTAATGGTTATTCTTTTAGAAGTAAATTGTTTGCTAATAATGCTAAGCTAAATAAATTAGGAAGCCTTACTCCTACTTTAGCTAACTTGGTTTTGAACACAACATTGGCAAAATCTGCAATGGGTGTATCAACAAAAAGAAGTGTTCCTAAACTAGCAAAACAAACTTTAAACAAATGGTATAAGAAAAAAGCTTTTGGTAAAACCGAAATAAAGCAATCTCAAAAATCTATCTACCTTTTTAACGACGAATTCACCAATTTTTATGATGTAGAAATTGGTAAAGACGCAGTTTTCTTATTAGAAAAATTAGGCTATAAAGTCAATATTATCAATCATGAAGAAAGTGCAAGAAGTTATATTTCTAAAGGATTTTTAAAAGAAGCCAAAGCTGTTTGTAATAAAAATATTGCAATTTTTAAAAATTTAATAACAGACAAATCGCCTTTAATTGGGGTTGAACCTTCTGCTATTTTAACCTTTAGAGATGAATATCTAAGATTAGCAGATGATAAAACATCCGCAGAAAAAATTGCTCAACATACCTTTACTTTTGAGGAATTTTTAGCCAAAGAAATTGAAAATGGTAATGTAGATAAAACCTTGTTTACATCAGAAAAGAAGACTTTAAAAATTCATGGGCATTGTCATCAAAAAGCATTATCGAGTACAAATGCTAGTTTTCAAATACTAAATCTTCCAGAAAATTATACTGTAACAATATTGAATACAGGATGTTGTGGAATGGCTGGTTCTTTTGGATACGAAAAAGAACATTATAAGGTTTCTATGCAAGTGGGTGAAGATACTTTATTTCCAAAAGTTAGAAACTGTTCATCAGATACAGAAATTGCTGCTGCAGGTACAAGTTGTCGTCATCAAATTTATGATGGTACTAAACGTTTAGCTAAACACCCTATTACTTTATTAAAAGAAGCCTTAATATAAAAGTTAAAAAGGTTTTAAAATTCTTTCAAGCAAAGATTTAAATCATATGAATTTAAATCTCACTGTGTTTTTAATTTACTTTGTAATAAGCAAAATATATAGATAAAAATTAACTAATATCTATTTAAGATATACTATTACACTATAAATTAAAAAACAAAAAATTATGAGTAAAACAAAAATTATATTTAAAAATGCAATGTTAATCACTATACTAATTGGAGGGTTTTTCTTTTTATCTAAATTATTTGGACAAGAGAATAATCCTTATTTACGATTTTTAAATATCGTATTTGTTATAGTTGGGATTAGACAAGCTGTAAAAACAAGTATTGAAAATAATAATGAAACTAACTATGCTACAAATTATGGAATCGCATTTGGTACTTCTGCATTAGGAGTCATATTTTCTACAATCGGAGTTTTAATATATGTCTCTTTAATAAATCCTAATTTTTTAAATGAATTAAATAACTCATTTTTAATTGGAGGAAATTTATCTATTTATGAATTGGTATTTACATTAATAATAGAAGGATTGGCCTCATCAATTGTTGGATATTTAATGGTAATGCAGTTTTTTAAAAATCACCAATCTAAAGTTCAAGTAACAGCATAATAAAAAAATAAAAACACCATCTAAAAAGATGGTGTTTTTATTTTTTTATAAATCTTAATTATTTTAAAGATTTTAAACTAGACTTTATAGTTTCTATTTTAGCTAAAGTATCTGCTTCTTTTTTGCGCTCTAAAGCAATAACTTTCTCAGGAGCATTAGATACAAAACGTTCATTAGAAAGTTTCTTTTGAATACCAAATAAAAAACCTTCAGCTCTTTTTAGTTCTGCATTTAATTTTTTTACTTCAGCTTCTACATCAATATTTGCAGCAGAAATTGGCACAAAATATTCATTAGATTTTACTCTAAAAGAAGCTCCATCAACTTTTTCTGCAACATAATTTATCGTTGAAGTATTTGTTAATTTTTGAATTACAGTATCAAATTCTTTTGCGTTTTCTTCTGCATCAATTACAAACAGCTCAATAGTATCTTTAAAAGAAATATTTTTTTCTTTTCTAACAGTTCTTAATCCAGAAACAACAGCTGTAGCAAAATCAAAATCAGTTATAATTTGTTGATTGAATTCTTTAATTTTTGGATATTTTGCAATAATTAAAGCTTCTTCTGGTGACCTTTCTGTAATATGTTGCCAAATTTCTTCTGTTAAGAATGGCATAAATGGATGTAATACTTTTAAATTATTTTCTAAAATCTCAATAACAGCATTAAAAGTGTTTCTGTCAATTGGCTGTTGATATGCAGGCTTTACAATTTCTAATAACCAAGATGAAAAATCATCCATAATTAATTTGTAAATTGTCATTAGTGCATCACTTAAACGATATTTAGAAAAATGATCTTCGATTTCCGCTAATGCTTTTTGAAATTTAACTTCATACCAAGCTAATCCAATTTTTGCTGTTTCTGGTTGAGCTAAGCTTTTACCTATTTCCCAACCTTTTATTAATCTAAATGCATTCCAAATTTTGTTTGCAAACCCTTTTCCTTGTTGACATAATTCTTCATCAAATAAAATGTCATTTCCTGCTGGAGCACTTAATAATAAGCCAACTCTTACACCATCTGCTCCAAACTCTTCTATTAATTTTAAAGCGTCAGGTGAATTACCTAAAGATTTAGACATTTTACGACGTTGTTTATCGCGAACTAAACCTGTTAAATATACATTTTGAAAAGGTTTTTCACCTTTATATTCGTATCCAGCAATAATCATTCTAGCTACCCAAAAGAATAAAATATCTGGTCCAGTAACTAAGTCATTTGTTGGGTAATAATATTTTATTTCTTCATTTTCAGGATTTCTAATTCCGTCAAAAACAGACATTGGCCATAACCAAGAAGAAAACCAAGTATCTAATGCGTCATCATCTTGTTTTAGATCGTTAGTTGTTAGTTGTTTGTTATTGGTTTTTTGTATGGCTAAAGCTAAAGCTTTGTCAATATTTTCTGCCACAACAAAATCTTCTTTACCATCACCAAAATAATAGGCAGGTATTTGTTGTCCCCACCAAAGTTGACGAGAAATATTCCAGTCTCGAATATTTTCCATCCAATGACGATACGTATTTTCGAATTTTTTAGGCACTAAATTAATTTCAGTATCATCGCCCAAAACAGCATCAATAGCAGGTTTTACTAAATCTGTCATTTTTAAAAACCATTGATCAGATAATCTTGGTTCTATAACTGCTTTAGTTCTTTCTGATGTTCCTACTTTATTGGTATGTTGTTCTGTTTTTAATAAAATCCCTTTTTCTTCTAATTCTTTTGCAATTTCTTTTCTTGCAACAAATCGATCTTTTCCTTGATAATGTAACCCATATGAATTCAAAGAGGCATCATCATTAAAAATATCTATTACCTCTAAGTTGTGTTTATCTCCTAAAACTTTATCATTTTCATCATGTGCAGGAGTTACTTTTAAACAACCTGTACCAAACTCAATATCTACATATTCATCCTCAATAATTGGGATTACTCTGTTACATAAAGGTACAATTGCTTTTTTACCTTTTAAATGCGTAAAACGTTCGTCATTAGGATTTATACAAATGGCAGTATCTCCAAAAATAGTTTCTGGTCTTGTAGTTGCAATAGTTAAAGTTTCTTCAGAATCTTCAATTTTATATTGCAAATAATATAGATTTCCTTGCTTTTCTTCATAAATCACCTCTTCATCAGACAAAGTAGTTTTGGCTTCAGGATCCCAATTCACCATTCTGTAACCTCTGTAAATCAACCCTTTATTATATAAATCAACAAAAACTTTAATTACAGATTCAGACATTTCTGGATCCATGGTAAAAGCAGTTCTTTCCCAATCGCAAGAAGCTCCTAACTTTTTTAATTGCTCAAGAATAATCCCTCCATATTCGTTCTTCCAATCAAATGCATGTTGCAAAAATTCTTCGCGAGTTAAGTCACTTTTTTTTATGCCTTGTTCTTTTAATTTAGCTACAACTTTAGCTTCTGTAGCTATTGATGCATGATCTGTACCTGGAACCCAACAAGCATTTTTACCTAATAAACGAGCACGTCTTATAAGAACATCTTGAATGGTATTATTCAACATATGCCCCATATGTAATACTCCTGTAACATTTGGAGGAGGAATTACAATAGTATATGGTTCTCTTTCATCTGGTGTAGAATGAAAATAGTTATGTTGAATCCAGTAGTTATACCACTTATCTTCTACTAGTCTTGCATCATATTTAGATGGAATTGTCATGCTTTGGTATCCTTTTTGATATATAGTTGGCAAAAATACAATTCTCTTTTTTGTAGAGAAAATTAGCAATTGATTTTTTAGAATAAAATATATGTTTTAATTTTACACAACTAAATAAATGATTATGAAGTCTTTTGGAATTGTTTTAGCACTATTATTCGCCTCTTTTACTATAAATGCTCAAGAATTTAAGTTTGAAAAAGAAACTATTGACTATGGAAAAATTGCAAAAGGTGCAAAAGGAGAACGCACTTTTGTATTTACAAATATTGGAGATGCTCCTTTAATAATTAGTAATATACAATCTTCTTGTGGATGTACTGTTCCAGAAAAACCAAAAGACCCAATAATGCCTGGTAAAAAAGGAAAAATAAAAGTTTCTTATGACACCAATAGATTAGGAGGTTTTTCTAAAATGATTACTATTTTCTCTAATGCTAAAAATGCAAGAAAAGTAATTAAAATTAAAGGTTATGTAGACAATAAATTATCTTTAGAAAAAGAGAAAAGTTTATTATCTGATTCTAAAAAGTAATTAAACTTTTTTCTCAAGTCTAAATTGAAACTTTAGTTTTTCACCTTTTCTATCTACAGTTATTTTAATACGTTTTCCATCTTTTTCCTGAAACTTCTGTATTATTTCACCTAATTGATATTCGTGTGAAGGTTTATTATTTAATCTTAAAATAATATCATCAACTTTAAGTCCAGCTTTATCTGCAGGAGAATTAGCAACAATATTTCTAATTCTGTATGAAGGTTTAAATTTATATGAAAAGCTTGTTATAAATTTTACAGAATTAGTAGAACTTACACTTTGATTATATGCGTCTGAATATGATCTAACATCTTCTTCTTTTACTAATTGTTTACCATTATAAACTACATCTAAACCGCTCATATTATAATTAAATCCTTTTTTAAAAGAGCCATTTTTCTTAAATGTAACTGTATTGTTAGCGTAATTAAACCAAACTATAAATCTTTTTAAAATATTAGAACCAATACTTCCATTTCTTTCTTTATACATTCTAGCATTTTTAGTAGAAATAGAATCTAAAAAAGATACTGTAGGTTGTTCAATTATAAAAGAACCTAATTTAAAAGTAGAAATTCTACTTCTATTACCGTAAATAGATCCACTTAGCCCCTCTCCTAAAATATCATTAAAATGATTGATAGGTGTTACAATTTCTGGTTTCGTATGCTCAAAAAGCCAAATAGCATCACTACCTCCAGAATCTATCAATAATTTAACGTCAGTTAATTTATCACCTATAGTGTCTAGTTGAACTTTAGCATCTATAAAAGGTTTTTTCCTATAAAAATTTAAAGGAAAAGTTTCACATTTTCTACATCTCTTTAATTCAAAATTTTCTGGATCGTAAAAGTCAATGTATCTATTTTTATAGTTTATTTTAACAACATAATTACTCAACAAATTGTAGCCAATTATACCATGTATTGTTGTCCCCATTTTACTAGATAAATCAAAATAATCTCTAACAATTATATAAATTGTCTTATCATAACTAACAATGTTTTTTAAAGAAAATTTGTTATTTTTAGATAGTAAAGCTTCTACAGGTTCTCCTTTTCCTAAACCTCTTAAACTAACTTTCTCAACACTATTTAAGCCAATACTATCATTTTGAGTGATGTTAAATAATATGGTTTTACTAACTCCAGAATCTAAAATAAAAGAAAGCTTTTTACCATTAATTTTTAATGGTATTACTATTAAATTATTAATAAATTTAAATCTAATTCTTTCCGTTTTTTTATTTTGATTCAAAAAACGAAAGCCTTCTTGTGAGTTAGTAATGTTTGGAATCACAAGCAATAGTAGAAGTATAAAAATTCTAATTTTAATCAAAAAAGTAATTTATAATGATGAAAAACAATTTACAAATTAAAGAATAACTATAATAGTTTTTAGTAAAAATTTAACCTTTTAAAGAAAAGTAAAATCAATCATAAAAATTGAAATTAATTTAAGAAATTTGCAAAAATAAAAGTAAACAATTTTATGCCAGTTATTTCTAAAAAAGGTTTAAAAATGCCTGAGTCACCAATTCGTAAATTGGTTCCTTATGCAGAAAATGCAAAAAAAAATGGAGTGTATGTTTTTCATCTAAACATTGGACAACCAGACATTAAAACTCCACAAGTTGCTTTAGATGCTGTAAAAAATAATTCTATAGAAACATTATCTTATGCAAGATCTGAAGGCTCAGAAGAATATAGAACTAAGTTATCTAAATACTATCAGAAAAACGGAATAAATGTTTCTGATAAAGACTTAATCATAACAACTGGAGGTTCTGAGGCGCTTTTATTTACTATTGGTAGTATTACAGATCCTAATGATGAAATTATAATTCCAGAACCATTTTATGCAAATTATAATGGTTTTTCTACAGCTTCTGGTGTAAAAGTGGTACCAGTAAATTCAAAATTTGAAGATAATTTTGCCTTACCAAAAATCGAAGAATTTGAAAAACTGATAACAGAAAAAACAAAAGCAATTTTAATTTGTAATCCAGGAAATCCAACAGGGTATTTATACTCTAAAGAAGAAATTGAAAAATTAAAAAAGATTGTATTAAAACACGATTTATTTTTAATTGCTGATGAAGTATACAGAGAATTTACTTATGATGGCTTAAAGCATACTTCTGTATTATCTATAGAAGGGTTAGAAAATAATGCTATAGTTATAGATTCTGTTTCTAAACGTTACAGCATGTGTGGTGCTAGAATTGGATGTATTGTTTCTAAAAACGAAGAATTTATAAAAACAGCTATAAAATTTGCCCAAGCAAGATTAAGTCCACCAACTTACGCTTTAATTGCTAGTGAAGCAGCACTAGACACCCCACAAAGTTATTTTGATGAAGTCATTGAAGAATATGTAGAAAGAAGAAATACACTTACTCAAGAATTAGAAAAAATAGAGGGTGTTAGTGTAGCAAAACCAAAAGGTGCTTTTTATTGTGTTGTTCAATTACCAGTAAAAGACACAGACCATTTTGCTCAATGGATTTTAGAGAAATTCAATTCGAATAATCAAACAATTATGGTTGCTCCTGCAAGCGGATTTTACTCCACTGAAGGAGAAGGTAAAAACCAGGTAAGGATAGCTTATGTATTAAATAAAAAAGATTTAATACGCTCTGTTGAAATTTTAAAAGAAGCTTTAGAGGCTTATCCTAACTAATTGAATATCGAAGAAAACATATCACTAAAAAACTACAATACTTTTGGTATTGAAGTAACAGCTAAACGCTTTATTTGTATTGATTCTGTTTATCAACTTCAAGAGCTTTTAAAAGTTGAAAAAGATATTTTTTTAATTTCTGGAGGAAGCAATATGTTGCTCACTAAAGATATTGAAAAATTAGTTGTACATATTGATATTAAAGGTGTTTCTATTGATCAGGAAAATGAAAATGAAGTTTTTTTAACAGTTAATGCTGGTGAAAATTGGCATGAATTTGTGCTTTGGTGTGTAGACAATAATTATGGAGGGCTTGAAAATTTATCTTTAATACCAGGAAATGTAGGTACTTGCCCAATACAAAATATTGGTGCTTATGGAGTTGAAGTTAAAGATACTATTACTAAAGTTGAAGCTTTACATATTGAAACAGGTAAATTAGTACAGTTTTCTAATGAAGAATGTAAATTTGGTTATAGAAATTCAATTTTTAAAAACGAAGTAAAAGGGAAATATATAATAACATCTGTAAGTTTTAAATTAACGAAACAAAACCATAATTTTAATACTTCTTATGGTGCTATAGAAACAGAACTTACTTCAAAAAACATAGCTAAACCAAATTTAAAAAATATTTCTGATGCAGTAATTGCTATAAGAAAATCTAAGTTACCAGATCCAAAAGAGATTGGAAATAGTGGAAGTTTTTTTAAAAATCCTGTAATAACCAAAGCTCATTTTTTAACACTTCAAAAAACGTATCCAGAAATACCAAGTTACATTGTTTCAGAAAACCAAGTTAAAGTTCCTGCTGGTTGGTTAATTGAAAAAGCTGGTTTTAAAGGAAAAAGGTTTGGCGATTTTGGGGTTCATAAAAAACAAGCTTTAGTACTTGTTAATTATAATAATGCTACTGGAAAAGATATTTATAATTTAGCTGAAACTATTCAAAAAAAGATAAAATCTAAGTTTGAAATAAAGTTAGAAATAGAAGTAAACGTAATTTAAAAACTACAAATCAAAGTCAAATGGATTTCATTAGAAGAAGTCTATTTTGTATCTTTGTAACTCATAAAAAACATGATGAAATTATTATTTATTACTTTAGGGTTATTAGCCTTAGGAATTGCAGGAATTGCAATAAAAATATGGGCTAAAAAAGATGGTGAATTTGCAGGAACTTGTGCTAGCCAAAACCCAATGTTAAATAAAAGTGGAGAAGCTTGTGGATTTTGTGGCAAAACTCCAGATCAATTTGATTCTTGCTCTGAACCTCAGCATAATTAAGCCTTTTTAGATAATGATTTTAACTGTAATTTTCTACATATTTGTAGCATGTACAGCAATACAAATTGTCTATTATCTAATTTTTTCTTCTGTTCTTTTCAGTAATAAAAACAAAGAATTACATACTGACACTCCTCCTATTTCACTAATAATTTACGTTAAAAATAGTGGTGATTATTTATCTAAAAACTTAAAATATTTTAAAGAACAAAATTATCCAAACTTCGAAATTCTACTGGTTAATAATGCTTCTAAAGATAATACAGATGATATTTTAGAAGATATAAGAGAGCATGATAAATCTATTAGAATTATAGATGTAGAAAATAACGAATCTTTTTGGGGTAATAAAAAATACACCTATACTTTAGCTATTAAAGCAGCAAAACACGAACATTTGTTATTTTCTGAGATTGACGTAAAACCTATCTCAAAAAATTGGATTTTAGAAATGAGTAAACAATTCTCTTTAAAAAAATCTATAGTTTTAGGATACAAAAAATATAGTCTAAAAAGTTCTTTAATAAACTTAGTTATACGTTTAGATAATTTATTACATACTTTAAAATCGTTTTCATTTGCTAAATTTAATAGTGGTTTTTCTGCATCTTCAAAAAACTATGCATTTACGAAATCAGAATTTTCTAGAGTAAAAGGTTTTATAAATCACATAAAAATAAGAGAAGGCAAAGACGACTTATTTATAAAAGACGCCATTAATAATCATAATATAACCTTTTCTAATACTGAAGATAGTTTTGTAGAATGTTTAGAAAAAACTAGCTTAAAACAATGGTTTACAAACAAAAGAAATCAACTTAACTTAGAAAATAAGTATTCTCTTAAGAATAAATTTCTTCTTTTTTTATTTAGCTTCACTAAATATTTAACTTATATACTTTGTGCTGTCTTGTTTTTCTTTTATCCTTGGAAACATATACTATTAATTATTATAAGTTACTTTGTAACACAATTTATAGTAATGGGTATTGCAACAAAAAAGTTTAAAGAACCACATTTAATCTTTTTACTTCCTGTTTTAGATATTTATCTAGTATTGATTCAAATTACTATATTTATATCTAATTTGATATCAAAACCAAGTCATTGGAAATAAATCACGATAACATTAAAGTTAATATTTCAAAAGCAAAAGAAGGAAATCAAGTTGCTTTTAGATTTTTACTTAACAATTTTTGGAATGATGTTTATTTGTATCTTTTAAAAAGAACAAATAGTGAAAATGATGCAGAGGATATAGCTATCCAGGCATTTTCAAAAGCATTTGATAAAATTGAAACCTATGATGACAATTTTGTTTTTAAAACTTGGTTAATTACTATTGCTAAAAATGTTCATATAGACCTTAAAAGAAAAAAAGATATATCTATCACAACTGATACATATAAAGAACAAGAAGAAAAAGTTTACATGGTTGTTGATGAAAACCCTACACCTGAAGATGAAATTATTAGAGAACAAAATTTAGCTAAACTTTTAAGAGATATAAAGCAATTAAAACCTAAATATCAAGAAGTAATACAACTAAGATATTTTCAAGAATTAAGTTATAAAGAAATTTCTAATCAAATTAATGAACCTATTAATAACGTTAAGGTTAAATTATTACGTTCAAAAAAACTGTTAGCAGAAATCATTAAAAAATCTTAGAAATGAGAAAAGGGTTTCTACAAACTTTAGGGCCAGGTTTATTATTTGCAGGTGCAGCTATTGGTGTTTCTCATTTAGTACAATCTACAAAAGCTGGTGCAGATTTTGGCTTTGGATTACTTTGGGCATTACTATTAGTACATATTTTTAAATATCCCTTTTTTCAGTTTGGGCCACGTTATGCAGCTGCTACTGGAGAAACATTATTGGAGGGTTACAAAAAATTAGGTAAACCAGTATTGGCCATCTATTATGTACTAAACTTTATCACAATGTTTATTATTCAAGCAGCAGTTACCATTGTTACAGCTGCTTTAGCAACTCAGTTATTTGGTTCTTTTACTTCTGCATTTAATTTGGCAATTTGGTCTAGTATTATATTGTTAGTGAGTGTAGTAATTTTAATAATTGGGAAATATAACCTACTTGACAAATTGATGAAATATATTATTATTCTCTTATCAATAAGTACAATTGCAGCAGTTTCTATAGCCTTTTATAATTCAACAGAATCTTATGATGTTAGTCAGATTTTACCTTCTGGCAGTGTAGAAATTACATTTTTAATTGCCTTTTTAGGGTGGATGCCAGGACCAATGGATATTTCTATTTGGCATTCAATTTGGTCTGTAGAAAAATCTAAAAACTCTTTTATCAAAATTAAACCTAAAGATGCCATTTTCGATTTTAATGTGGGCTATATAGGCACACTAATTTTAGGAATTTGTTTTGTTCTTTTAGGTGCTTTAGTCATGTATAAATCTGGTGAAACATTTTCAAATAAAGGTGCTGTTTTTGCATCACAACTTATAGATTTATATACCAAAAACTTAGGGAGTTTTTCATATATTTTTATAGCTATTGCTGCATTTACAACAATGTTTAGTACAACTATAACAACTTTAGATGCATCTCCTAGAAGTATGAATATTAGCACAAAGCTATTAACTAGAAAAGAATTTAAATACGGGTATTGGTTTTGGATTATTTTACTTTTTTTAGGTACTTTTTTAATACTTAGATATTTTATGAATAGTATGGGAAGCCTTGTAAAAATAGCTACTATTTTATCTTTTTTAACTGCGCCATTTTATGCAATATTAAATACAATTTTAATTACTGGAAAACACACTCCACAAGAACACAGACCATCACTTTTTACAAAAATACTAAGCGTGGTTGGAATTTTATTTTTAATAGGATTTAGCATTTGGTTTTTAACAAGTATTTAATTCTTTTCTTTGTAAATTTGCATTATAATTTTTGATGAATTTGATATGGCAGTAGAAACAATTATAGCTCCTGAAAGACCAAAAAAACCAAAGTGGTTGCGTGTAAAATTACCTGTAGGTAAAAAATATACAGAACTTAGAGGTTTAGTAGATAAATATAAATTAAATACGATTTGTACAAGTGGCAGTTGCCCAAATATGGGTGAATGTTGGGGAGAAGGTACTGCAACCTTTATGATTCTTGGAAACATCTGTACACGTTCTTGTGGTTTTTGTGGTGTAAAAACAGGGAGACCAGATACTGTTGAATGGGATGAGCCTGAAAAAGTAGCTCGTTCAATAAAAATTATGGGAATTAAACATGCTGTAATTACTTCTGTAGATAGAGACGATTTAAAAGATGGTGGTTCTATTATTTGGGCAGAAACAGTAGATGCAATTAGAAGGGCAAACCCAAATACAACTTTAGAAACTTTAATTCCAGATTTTCAAGGAAATACCAAACAAATAGATAGAATTATTGAGGTTCATCCAGAAGTAGTTTCACATAACATGGAAACTGTAAGGAGATTGACTCGTGAAGTACGTATACAAGCTAAATATGATAGAAGTTTAGGTGTTTTAAAATACTTAAAAGAAAATGGCATGCGCACAAAAACTGGCTTAATGCTTGGATTAGGAGAAAAGGAAGAAGAAGTAATACAAACTATGAAAGATTTACGTGAAGTAAATTGTGATATTATTACGATTGGTCAGTATTTACAACCTACAAAAAATCATTTACCTGTTAAAGAATTTATTACTCCAGAGCAATTTAAAAAATACGAAACAATAGGTTTAGAAATGGGCTTTATGTATGTAGAAAGTGGTGCATTAGTTCGTTCTTCATACAAAGCACATAAACACGCTCAAGATCTTTAAAAATTTTGTTAAAATAAAAATATATTAGGTTCAAATAAAAATTTGGCACGAAGCTTGCAAATTAAAAAATGAAAGCAAAAGTTAAATTGTTTTCATTGTGTAAATTATTTGAATTAGTTGACTTAAAAGGCTGTTTTTTACAGCCTTTTTTTTATGCATAAAAAAAATCGTCTAGAATTTTCTACACGATTTTATACATTTGACAATATCCCCTTAAAATAAAGCCAAACTTTTTTTTAACTATTAACCACAACAAAGAAACAATTATAAAACTACGTTTTTATTCTAATTCGATTAATGGTTTAATTAGCAAGTCTAATTGTAATTTAAAATAGGTATAAAAAAAACACCGCATAAAAACAGTGTTCCAATCTTAACAATTATAAATCCCCCAACTTATAATAATCGTTATATTATTTCTTAAATACACTACAAATATAGTTTAGGAATTAAAGTTTTATTTACCTTAATCGTTCACAAGCAATCAAGTTTCGATGAGATGTATTTGAGTTTCGATTTGTAAAATAGAATCAATCTTAAATGGCACTTATTATATCATATTTTGTAATAATATGATGATTACCATTTTCTAAATCTACTAAAACAGCTTGATTTTCTTTAGATATTAATTTAGAAATCATTTCTAATTTAGCAGATTTTTTAACTATTGGATAAGCTTTTCCCATAATTTCTTTAATAGGTTTATCAGCTATATCTTTATCAGATAAAAAACTACGTAATAAATCTGTCTCATCTACAGAGCCAACAAAACCATTAATATCTTTAACAGGAACTTGAGATATTTTAAATTGCTTCATACGTTCAATTGCATGAGAGACTAATTCTTCTGTTTGTGCTGTTACTAAGGGCTTTTCTTCATGATTTTTTATTAAGTCTGCAGCAGTTTTTATTTCTTCCTCTAAAAAACCTCTTTCACGCATCCAATCATCATTAAACATTTTTCCTACATATCTACTTCCATGATCATGAAACAGAACAACAACAACGTCGTCTTTAGAAAAATGTTCTTTTAATTGCAAAACTCCTTTTATTGCTGCACCTGCAGAATTACCTAAAAACATACCTTCTTCTTTGGCTAGCTTTTGAGTATAGATGGCAGCATCTTTATCTGTTACTTTGGTAAAACCATCTATTACATCAAAATTCACATTTTTTGGTAAAATGTCTTCACCTATACCTTCTGTGATATAAGGATAAATTTCATTTTCATCAAAAATACCAGTTTCATGATATTTTTTAAATACAGAACCATAAGTATCAACACCCCAAACTTTAACTGTTTTACCTTGCTCTTTAGCTTTCATTTTTAAGTAACTCCCTACACCCGATATTGTTCCACCTGTTCCAACTCCAACTACAAAATGAGTTACTTTACCTTCTGTTTGATCCCAAATTTCTGGACCAGTACTTAAAAAATGCGCTTTACAGTTACTTGGGTTATCATATTGATTAACATACCAAGAATTAGGAGTTTCTTCTCCTAATCGTTTAGAAACTGAGTAATAGGATCTTGGATCTGTAGGCTCTACATTTGTAGGACAAACCACTACTTCTGCTCCAACAGCTCTAAGAATATCCATTTTTTCTTTAGACTGCTTATCAGACATTACAAAAATACATTTATAGCCTTTAACAATTGCAGCAAGTGCTAAACCCATTCCTGTATTACCAGAAGTTCCTTCTATAATTGTTCCTCCAGGTTTTAGTCGTCCATCAGCTTCTGCATCCTCAATCATTTGTAAAGCCATTCTATCTTTAACAGAATTACCAGGATTAAAAGTTTCATATTTAGATAGCACTAAACAAGGCAAATCTTTAGTAAGTTTATTTAATTTAACTAGTGGTGTATTTCCAATAGTTTCTAATATATTTTTTGCGTAGTTCATGTATAAATTTTACAGATGCAAAGGTAGTTTCTTTTTAAAGTATCTACAAATTTGCTTTTTTTGGGAATAAAAAAATCCTAATGAAATTCATTAGGATTTGATATTATTTAAAATCAATATTTTAACATATACCAATGATACATAAATACAAAGGCATACCTAATGTTATGTTAAATGGAAAGGTAATTGCTAAAGCCATAGGAATGTATAGCCCAGGATTTGCTTTTGGCGCTGCTAATTTCATAGCTGCAGGCACTGCGATATAAGATGCACTTGCTGCTAAAATTGACATTAATAATCTATTACCTTCTTCTTCTATAAACAAACCACTTATTACTGCTACAAGACATCCGTTAATAATTGGAATAATAATAGCAAAAGATAAAGTAAACCATCCTTTTTTAACTAGAGCCTTAAGCTTTTGTCCACTAGTAATACCCATGTCTAAAAGAAATACAGCTAAAAATCCTTTAAAAATATCTGTAGTAAATGGTTTAATACCTTCTGCTTGAGCATCGTTTGCAAAATATCCTATTAGTAAACTACCTATAATTAAAAGCACACTCCCATTTGTTAAAGAATGATGAATAATCTGTTTAAAAGATGTTTTATTAGTTTTATCCTTATTATAAATTGCCATTAATAAAACACCTATAATAATTGAAGGTGCTTCCATTAAAGCCATTACTGCTACCATATGTCCACCAAAAGGAATCCCTTCCATTTCTAAAAAAGAGATTGTAGTTACAAATGTTACAGCACTTACAGAACCATAAGCAGATGCAATTGCACCTGAATTTTCTACACTAAGTCTAAGTCTTAATATATAATAACAATAAATAGGTACTATTAATGCTAAAAGAATACCAAAAAGTAAAGACCAAATAATTTCTGAAGTAATTACACTATGTGATAGTTCTTGACCACCTTTAAATCCAATAGAAAGTAATAGATATAAAGAAATGAACTTAGAAGAGTTTTCAGGAATTCTTAAATCACTTTTTACATTTACAGCTAATAACCCTAAAAAGAAAAATAAAAGTGCTGGGTTTGTTAAATTATCTATTAAATAATGTAAATCCATAGGTTAAAAATTTAACATAAAAAAAGTAAGAAAGCTTGCTTGAAGTCAGTTATTTCCTACTAAAAAAGTTTAAATTTTAAAGTTTTATTCTTCTAAACTAATTGTTACTGTACTAGTTATTTTTATGTTTTGTCCTTTACTTTCTAGAGCTCTTAAAAAAGCTTTAGTTTCTTTTTTACTCTCCATTAATTCTTGAATTCTAGAGTTATCGAATTTACATTCATCATTTTCATTACCTTCCTGAATTGATAATCTATGAACTTTATGGAAGTTTATTTTTACATCTACAACACTGTTAATAATATTTAAAGCTTCTCTTTTTGTAAAAGTACCTTCTATTAATTTTAAAGTTTGTTGATCTTTTTTTGTTGTTACAGAGTTGTTCATGATTTATTTTTTTATGATAGTATTTGATTTAGAAAATTTTACAAAAGCAATTAAAGCAACAATGGCTTGAGCTATTATTAATTCAGTTAGTAATGGGCTATTTGAAGTAATTGCTAAAAAGTCGATGACTATAAAAGCTAATAGAAATAAAAAAGCAGAGAATTTAATTAATTGACTTTTAGTAATTTGTATTACTATGTCATTATTAATTTTTTCTCTTTGTCTTACTGATTTAATTGTTGTTGAACTCATTGTTTAAATTTTTTACAAAGTTGCAACACATTTTTTATATATTTTTATTTATATTTATTATGTTATATATTAATTATTTTTATGAATTATACATTACATCAATTAGAGATATTTAAAAAAATAGCTGAAGTAAAGAGCGTTACTAAAGCATCTGAACAATTATTTTTAACTCAACCTGCAGTATCAATTCAGCTTAAAAATTTTCAAGATCAATTTAAACTTCCACTTTTTGAAGTAGTTGGCCGTAAATTATACATCACAGAATTTGGTGAGGAAATTGCAAAAGCAGCAACAAAAATTTTAGAAGAAGTAGACGCAATAAACTACAAGTCTTCTTTATTTGAAGGAAAACTTGCAGGTAAACTTACACTTTCTATTGTATCTACTGCTAAATATGCAATGCCCTATTTTTTGTCTGGTTTTATAAAAGAAAACGAAATGATAGATGTTACTATGGATGTTACTAATAAAATGTCTGTGATAAGAGCCTTAGAAAATAACGAATGTGATTTTGCAATGGTTTCTACAATTCCAAAAAAACTAAAAATAGAAAGTATTGAATTAATGAAAAATAAAATGGTTTTTGTAGCTGGTAAGAATTATAATTTTCCAAAAGAAGGAATCAATTATAAAAACCTAAACAAATCTATTTTTATTTTTAGAGAACAAGGTTCTGCTACACGTTTAGCCATGGAAAAATACTTAATTAAAAATAAAATTGAAATCGCTAGAAAAATGGAATTAACATCTAATGAAGCTGTAAAACAAGCAGTTATAGCTGGTCTTGGTATTTCTATTATGCCAATTATTGGTATTAACTACGCATTACAAAATGGCGATTTACAAGTGCTTAAAATTAAAGGTTTACCATTAGAAACTTACTGGAATTTAATATGGTTAAAATCTAAAAACTTATCTAATGTTACTAAAGCATTTATAGAATATATGAAAAACAATAAAGATGAAATTATTGAAAAAGAGTTTAGAAAATTTAATAATTCAAGTAAATATTAAGCAAACTTAATAGACTTAGCAGGGTTTATTTTGGTGATAATGTATGAAGGAATAATTAACATTAAAAAACACAGAATTAAAGTACCTAAGTTTAATAAAATAATATTTGTAAAACTGATATAAACAGGCATTGTTGAAACATAGTAGGTTTCTGGATCTAATGTAATTATTTTAAAATAATGTTGTATTCCAATAATAGACAACCCTATTAAATTACCCCAAAACAAACCTTTTAAAATCAAGTAAGAAGCATTATACAAAAAGACTTTTCTTATGCTAGTATTATAACTTCCAAGAACTTTTAATATACCAATCATTTGAACTCTTTCTAATATTAAAACAAGCAAAGCAGTAATCATATTTATACCAGCAATGACAATCATTATAGCAATTATAAACCAAACATTATTATCAAAAAGCTGAATCCACTCAAAAATATTTGGATACAATTCTAAAATAGTTTTACTGTTTAAAGTAGAAGGAATTTCATTATAAATCTCTACACCTTTTTCGTTTATTTTATCAAAATCATCAATTAAAACTTCAAAACCACCTACTTCATTCTCTGACCATTTATTTAGTTTTTGTACCTCTCTAATATCTCCAATCATCATAGCTTTATCAAATTGTAAAAAACCAGTATTATAAATACCTCTTATGATATACTTTTTATTTGATGGTAATGTGCTATTCTCAGTTTTTATAAAAGTAGTTAAAATGGTATCGTTTAATTTTAATCGTAAACGATCTGTTAATGTTTTAGACAATAAAACATCTCTTGTTCTTGGTTGATTAAAGTCAGGAAGTCTACCTTCAATCAAATATTCTTGAAAAAATGTCCAATCATAATCTGAAGAGACTCCTTTAAAAATGATGCCTTCAAAATCTGTATCTGTTCTTAAAATACCACCTTTACTAGCATAAACTTGAACATTTCTTACACCTTCAATTGTAGTAAATTTTGGATAAAATTCTTGCTCTTTTTTTATGGATATTGTAGAAACATCAGAGTTATTATTATCATAATTTAATATTTGAATATGACCTTTAAAACCAGTCATTTTATCACGTATTTTATATTGTAACCCTGCTCCAGTTGCTACAGCAATTAACATAATAATGATACCTAAAGCAATTGCTGTAATTGCAATTTTTATAATTGGTGATGAAATGCTACTTTTATACTTTTTGCCAGCAATAATACGTTTTGCAATAAATAATTCGTAATTCAAATTGATGATACATTTTAAGCTTCGTAAAAGTACCTATTTATTTTTGTTTTTATTGATGAATTTTCAGCTGTTTTCTTGTGCTCAAAAAGTTGAAAGCGAAAAAATAAAAAATAAAAATACAGAAAAAGATGTTCTAGAAATTATAACTGGTGCTGATAGAACTAACTTATATCTATCAAAATTAAAAAGAAAGAATATTGCTATTGTTGCAAATCAAACTTCAGTTTTAACAGTTTTACAAAGAGCAGAAGTTGCACCAAATGTTATGGGATCTAAAAAAGTTTCACAACATTTAGTAGATTATTTACATAATTATAATGGAATAACAGTACAAAAAGTATTTGCCCCTGAGCATGGTTTTAGAGGTAAAGCAGATGCAGCAGAACTTATAAAAGATGGTATTGATAAAAAAACAGGACTACCTATTGTTTCTTTATATGGTAAAAGTAAAAAACCATCAGAGAAACAATTAGAAGGTATTGATTTAGTTGTTTTTGATATACAAGATGTTGGCGTTCGTTTTTATACTTACATTTCAACTTTACATTATGTAATGGAAGCTTGTGCAGAAAACAAAATTCCTTTAATTATTTTAGATAGACCTAATCCAAATGCACATTATATTGATGGTCCAGTTTTAGAACCTAAACATGCTAGTTTTGTTGGCAAACATCCAGTTCCTGTAGTGTATGGAATGACAATTGGTGAATATGGGCAGATGATTAATGGCCAAAAATGGTTAAAAAACGAAATTAAATGTGACTTAACAGTGATTCCTTTAAAAAATTACAACCATAATTCAAGTTATAGTTTACCTATAAAACCTTCACCAAATCTACCTAATGATAAAAGTATAAACCTCTACCCTAGTTTAGGTTTTTTTGAGGGAACAACTATAAATGTTGGACGTGGAACAGAATTTCAATTTCAAAGATATGGAGCACCTTTTTTTAAGAAGACTGATTTTTCTTACACACCTATAGCCAATGAAGGTGCTAAATATCCAAAACATAAAAACAAATTATGCCATGGATACAATTTAATAAATACAAAACATCATTCGAAAATAGATTTATCATTCTTATTAAATGCATACCAACAAACTCCTAAAGAAGAAACTTTTTTTGGAGAAACTTTTACCACTCATGCAGGAACAGAAAAACTACAACAACAAATAGAACAAGGTTTATCTGAAACTGAAATTAGAAAAACTTGGCAAGAAGGTTTAGCCGATTTTAAAAAAATTAGAAGTAAATATTTAATCTACGAATAATCTACTTTCTCCTAACCTTCTTATTATATTCATAAGGTAATCTTTCTTTTAAAGCTTCTACAATATTATAAGTTGCAGGACAAACAAACGTATTTGCTATAGTTAAATCTGTAATTTGTATAAATTTTCTTCTATCTGTATGAGGATAATCTGCACAGGCTTTTGGGCGAACATCATAGATAAAACAAGTATTATCGCTTTCATCTAAAAAAGAACAAGGAGCTATTTTTAGCACCATAAAATCATCTGAATCTCTTTGTAAGTAAGTATCTACAAAGTCAGCAACTTTCATTTTTAAGTGTTTAGAAATTCGGTCTATATCTTTATCTGTAAAAATAGGGCTCGTTGTTTTACAACAATTACCACAATCTAAACAATCTGTTTTTGCAAACTCTTCATCATGCAATTCTTGCATGACATAATCTAAATTTTTAGGTGTTCTTCGTTTTAAATTCGCAAAATATTTTTTGTTTTCTTTTTTAGCTTGTTCAGCTAATTTTGGTAGTTGTTCTAGACGTTTTTCCATAGGCGAAAAATACATAAATAATACTACATTTTTCAGTAAAAATTGGTAAGTTTGCTCCTTAATTTTTTCAAAGCGATGAATATTCAAAATATACTAGAAACTAAAGTAAAAGAAGGGTTTTTAGCTTTGTATGAAATAGAAATTCTTTCAGTTGAATTTCAAGCTACTCGTAAAGAATTCGAAGGCGATATTACTGTTGTTGTTTTCCCTTTATTGAGATATAAAAAAGGAAATCCAGCTCAAATAGCTGATGATTTAGGAAATTACATCATAAAAAATGTAGCAGAAGTTACTAATTTTAATGTGGTTAAAGGTTTTTTAAATCTTGTAATAGATGACTCTTTTTACATCAATTTCTTTTCTGATATTTATAAAAACAACAACTATGGTTTTGTAAATCCAAATGCAAATGAAAAGGCAGTTATGGTTGAATATTCTTCACCAAACACCAACAAACCTTTGCACTTAGGTCATATCAGAAATAATTTATTAGGCTATTCTGTATCAGAAATTATTAAAGCTTCAGGTAAACAAGTGTATAAAACTCAAATCATAAATGATAGAGGTATACATATTTGTAAATCTATGTTAGCTTGGAAAAGATTTGGCAATAATGAAACTCCTAATTCTACAGGTTTAAAAGGCGATAAATTAGTAGGAAATTACTATGTAAGATTTGATAAAGAATATAAAAAAGAAATTGCTGATTTAATTGCTGCTGGAAAAACTGAAGAAGAAGCTAAAAAAGAAGCACCTATTTTAATTGAAGCACAAGAAATGTTAAGAAAATGGGAATCTGGAGATGAAGAAACTGTTGCACTTTGGAAAAAAATGAATGGTTGGGTTTACGATGGTTTTGATATTACTTATAAAAACTTAGGCGTAAATTTTGATCAATTGTATTATGAAAGCGACACTTATCTCTTAGGAAAAGATGTAGTAGCACAAGGTTTAGAAAAAGGTGTTTTTTATAAGAAAGAAGATGGTTCTGTTTGGTGCGATTTAACAGATGAAGGTTTAGACGAAAAGATTGTATTACGTTCAGATGGTACAGCAGTATATATGACTCAAGACATAGGTACAGCTATTCAGCGTGTAAAAGATTTCCCAAATGTTGGTGGAATGGTTTATACTGTTGGTAATGAACAGGATTATCATTTTCAGGTATTATTTTTAATACTAAAAAAATTAGGTTTTGACTGGGCTAAACAATTATATCATTTAAGTTATGGTATGGTAGATTTACCATCTGGTAAAATGAAATCTAGAGAAGGTACAGTTGTAGATGCAGATGATTTAATGATAGAAATGACAGAAACTGCCAGAAATATTTCTGAAGAATTAGGTAAGTTAGATGGCTATTATGAAGATGAGAAAAACGAATTGTATAAAACAATAGGATTAGGAGCATTAAAATATTTTATTTTAAAAGTAGATCCAAAAAAGAGGATTTTATTTGACCCAAAATCATCAGTAGATTTTCAAGGAAACACAGGTCCTTTTATACAGTATACCTATGCTAGAATTCAATCTATTTTAAGAAAAGCAAATTTTAATTATTCAAAATCTGTTGCTATAGAATTGCACGAAAAAGAGAAAGAAATTATTAAGTTATTAGAAGCTTTTCCAGAAACTGTGCAACAAGCAGCTGCTAATTATTCACCAGCAATAATTGCAAATTATACTTACGATTTGGTAAAAGAATTTAATTCATTCTACCAAAACGTATCAATTCTTGGAGAAGAAAATTTAGACAAAAAAATATTTAGAGTACAAATCTCTGAAAAGGTTGGAAATACTATAAAACAAGCATTTTCACTTTTAGGGATTCAAGTACCAGAAAGAATGTAAAAACTACTTGTCTTTATTCGTCAATTTGAGTATATTGCTTAAATTTTTGTAATAAATACAGTAAAAAAGTATATATTAAAAAATCATGAAATACGACATTATCATCATAGGAAGTGGTCCAGGAGGTTACGTAACAGCAATTAGAGCATCTCAACTAGGTTTTAAAACTGCTATTGTAGAAAAAGAAAGTTTAGGAGGAATTTGTTTAAACTGGGGATGTATCCCAACAAAAGCTTTGTTAAAATCTGCTCAAGTATATGATTATTTAAAACATGTAGACGAATATGGTTTAAAAGCAGAAGCTATTGATAAAGATTTTGATGCTGTTATTCAAAGAAGTAGAAATGTTGCTGATGGTATGAGTAAAGGTGTTCAATTTTTAATGAAAAAAAATAAAATTGACATTATTGATGGTTTTGGAAAAATTAAAACAGGTAAAAAAGTTGATGTAACATCAGAAGATGGTAAAGTTACAGAATACAGTGCAGACAATATAATAATTGCAACTGGTGCACGTTCTCGTGAACTACCAAATTTACCACAAGATGGAAAAAAAGTAATTGGTTATAGACAAGCAATGACTTTACCAAGTCAACCAAAATCTATGATTGTTGTAGGCTCTGGAGCCATAGGTGTAGAATTTGCACATTTTTACAATACAATGGGTACAGAAGTAACTATTGTAGAATATATGCCAAATATAGTTCCAGTAGAAGACAAAGACATTTCAAAACAATTTGAACGTTCTTTTAAAAAGTCAGGCATAAAAATAATGACAAATTCTTCTGTAGAATCTGTAGACACTTCTGGTGATGGAGTTAAAGCTACCGTAAAAACTAAAAAAGGAGAAGAAATATTAGAAGCAGACATTTTATTATCTGCAGTAGGTATTAAAACAAATATCGAAAATATTGGTCTAGAAGATGTTGGTATTATTACTGATAGAGATAAAATTTTAGTAAACGATTATTACCAAACAAATATACCTGGATACTATGCTATTGGTGATGTAACTCCAGGATCAGCATTAGCTCACGTAGCTTCTGCAGAAGGTATAACTTGTGTAGAAAAATTAGCAGGTTTACACACAGAACCAATTGATTATGGTAATATACCTGGATGTACATACGCAACTCCAGAAATTGCATCTGTTGGTTTAACAGAAGAAAAAGCTAAAGAAGCTGGTTATGAATTAAAAATAGGTAAATTTCCATTTTCTGCATCAGGAAAAGCAAAAGCAGCTGGTACACCAGATGGTTTTGTAAAAGTGATTTTTGATGCAAAATATGGAGAATGGTTAGGATGCCATATGATTGGTGCTGGAGTTACAGATATGATAGCAGAAGCAGTTCTTGGACGTAAACTAGAAACTACTGGTCATGAGGTTTTAAAGGCCATTCACCCACACCCAACAATGAGTGAAGCAGTAATGGAAGCTGTTGCTGATGCCTATGATGAAGTCATTCATCTATAAATTATTACAACTAGTAGAAATTAAGTCAAATTATACTTATTTACCCTAAGTTTGTTACGTTATAAAGTGTTTCCCAAAAAAGAAATAATTAAAACGTTTTTATATTTTTAAAAAATGAATAATAGTAATCATTACAACAAACTAAACAAAAGGTTTATAGAGTATTGGTCTAAAAAAAGAGAAAAAAAATTAAAGTATTATATTATTAATACTTCATTTTTTTCTGTTCCTCTTTCTTTAATTTTAGGATATAGCAACTTTGGATTTGAGGGATTCTTGACGCTTAAATTTTTAGTAATGTTTATAACCACTTTTTTATTGTATTTTCTATTTATATATTTTATTGAATTTCCAATCAATGAAAAAAGATATCAAAAACTGATAAAAGAAAAAGAATTTTGATTATAAATAAAAAAGTATTTATTAAAGAAATTTTAATAGCATTAGGTAAACTTATCATTGCAGGCGTGCTTATTGGTTTACTTAAAAAATTTGATATAATAATAGCCTTACTTCTTGTTTTAAAAATATTTTATAATGTTTCTACTGAAATAGTAAAGCCAGAAAATAAAAATAACTGGATACTTTTAATTGGCATGTTATTAACAGGTTTTGGTGGTATTATTGGAGAAACTTGGGGTGTTTATAATGGTTACTGGGAATATCATGAAGTTAGTAGAGAAATCCCACTTTGGGTCCCTTTTGCTTGGATGCTGGCTTTTCATTACTTGTATAAACTTGAGAAAAATTTAATTCCTTATCTATCTAAGCAAACACAAAAAAATAAAATAATTTTAGCTATAATTTTGGCTCTTATATTGCCTGCTTTTGGTGAAGTCATTACAATACAATTAGGAGTTTGGACGTATTATTGGCCTTATCAAATTTTTGGAGTACCTCTTTATGCTTTTCTTTGTTTAGTATTTGTGCATATGCTAGTTTATTATATTTTACACTTTATTTGTAAAAAATATAAAATTGATGATGTTGTATACAATTAAAATTTCCAGCAAACAATTCTAGTTACTTTATTACCTTGTTGCATTGATATTACTTTAAATTCTTTAACTTTTAATTTTTTAAAGGATGATTCCAAGCTAGTCACATTTTCTTTTTTTGACACTAAACTTGTAAACCAGATACTTTTAGAAGCAAATAAAGAGCTTTCATATAAGTAAGTGTGCAAAAAAGCTTTTTCACCACCAACATACCATAATTCATTATGATTACCTGAAAAATTTCTAATAGCATTATTACCTAAATTCCTAGATTTTCTTCTATTTGCTCCTCTAGCCTCTTCTGCTGACTTGTAAAAAGGAGGGTTGCACATTGTCGCTGTAAAAGTATCGTCTTTTTCTAAAATTCCTTTTAAAATATGCTGTTCATCAAATTGTTGACGTAATTCAATTTTATGATGTAAACTATTGTCATCTATAATATCTTGTGCTGTATCTAAAGAATCTAAATCAATATCAGTTGCTACATAATCCCAATTATATTCAGAAACACCAAGTAATGGATAAATACAAGTTGCACCTGTACCTATATCTAAAATCTTAATTTTTTTTTCATTTGATAATAAATCTGCTAAATGATGAATGTAATCTAATCTGCCAGGAATTGGAGGACAAAGATTTTCATCAGGAAAATCCCAAACAGATAATTTATCGTAAGAAAAAAGTAAGGCTTTATTTAGCTCTTTAACAGCTTTTGGATCAGAAAAATCAATTGTTGTAATTCCATGTTTGTTTTCTAAAACATGCACTTTTAATAGGGGATTTTGTAATACTAACGTTTTAAAATCATACCCTTTATTAAATTTATTTTTGGGGTGTAAACCTTTGTCTTTCATTACAATTCTAGTATTGTAAATTCTAACTCTAAAGGTTTTAAAACAGTTTTTAAAGTTTTTATAAAAGTATTTCCATACTCTAAATAATATTCAGAAAAATTGCGTTGACGTTCTTCTAAAGATTGATTTGGCAACAAACTATTTAGAAGTTTTGTGATACGCTCTATCAAGTCATTTTGTCTTTTCTTTTCAGCTTTTAATAACCTTTTTTCTAAATTTTCTAAACCTTTTATTTGTTTTCTTTCTTGAGCATTTACAGCATTTAAGAAAGTGACATCTGTTTTTGTGGCAACCTCTTTCAACTCTAAAAACTGCTTTTTTAAGAACTCTTTTTTGTCTTTGAAAGAGATTTCTAAATCTGAATTTTCAATTACCTTTTTTGATAATAATTCATGTTGATTTAGAAATATTTCTTCTTTAGTAATATTTAAATTTGATAACTTTTTAGCTTGTTTTTCAGATAAAACCTGTACAGAGTTTCTTAATAATAAAATTGGAAAAGGAACTTCTACAGCATCAAAATAAGATTTTAACTCTAACCAATAAGCCTGCTCTCCTCCTCCACCAATATAACAGAGATTAGGTAAAATTACCTCTTGGTATAAAGGACGCATGATAACGTTTGGTGAAAATGCTTTTGGATTATTTTTTAATTCTAAAAGAAGTTCTTCTTTAGTAAAAACTAATGCTGTGTTATTTATTTTATAGACTCCATCTTCAAAAACAATGCGTTCTCTAAAATCATCACCTAAATAAAAAAGGTTTATTTCTCTTGGATTAACTTGAATATTATAATTCTCTTCTAATCTAGCAATTGTATTAGTTACTTCTCTATAAGAAACTTGATTTTCTAATTCTTGTTTTAAAAAAGGAGTAAACAGTTCTTTTAAAGAATTATCATCACCATCTATAATTACTAAACCATATTCAGCAAATAGCTCATTTGCAATAAAGCGAGTTGCATCTGCTAAATTATTATGTTGTAAATATCCTCTAGAAAATAATTCTTTTAAGTATTCTGCATTTTTAGAATTACCTAAGTGTTCTGTAAAAACATTAAATACTTGTTCTAAACCTTCAGTTGAAAAACGACCTACTGCTCCTCCATCCTTTCTATTCCAAAGTACTTTTTTACCATCAAAATTAAAATAGTTAATTTCATCAAAATCATGATCTTCTGTTGCCATCCAGTACACAGGTATAAACTGATTTTCTGGAAACTTCTCAGATAATTCTTCTGCTAAATTTATTGTAGAAATAATTTTATATAAGAAATATAGAGGACCTGTAAATAAATTAAGCTGATGACCTGTTGTAACAGTAAAGGTGTTTTGCTTTTTTAATAAATCTATATTTTCTTGAGTTTTATCAGAAATAGCAAATCCTTTATATTGATTATGCAGAGCATCAGATAATACAATTCTATTTTGTAATCTAAAGGATTTCTTTTTCTCTTCTATTTGATTATAAAAACCTTTTGTATTAGGAAAATTATTGTAAAATGGTTTTAGTCTTGAATTTTCATCAAGATAATCTATCATCATATCAGAGAAAAAACCTGTTTTTTTAAAAGGAATTTGTGTTACTTTCATAGATAAATAACACTTTTAAATTTACAATCTAATTCTATTTTAGAACTCATTAAGTAAGATTAATTATTTGATAAAAATACAACTATTTTATAGCTTAGTAAAAACCTGAAATTACGCTAACAAATATTTAACACAATCAACAATTCAACTTTTTAAGGAATAGTAATAAATGCTTACTTTTGAGAAACTTCTAAATTAGTTACATGAAAATTAAGTTATTTATTCTTCTTGCTTTTGTTTCTTTAGGAAATTTATTAGCACAAAGCTTACAATCACCTTCTGAATATTTAGGTTACGAAATAGGTTCTCGTTTTACAAGACATCATAAAGTAGTTGAGTACTTTACATATGTTTCTAACACATTATCTAATGTTAAATTAGAAAAATATGGTGAAACAAATGAGCATAGACCTTTGTATGTTACATACATTTCTTCTCAAGAAAATATTAATAACTTAGAAGCTATCAGAAAAGCAAATCTTTCTCAAACTGGTATTTTAGAAGGAAATCAAGAAAACAAAAAAGCAATTGTTTGGCTAAGTTATAATGTTCATGGTAATGAAGCTTCAAGTACAGAAGCTTCAATGCTAACACTTTATGAATTGGTAACGACTAAAAAAGCTTGGTTAGAAAACACAGTAGTTATCATGGATCCTTGTATAAATCCTGATGGAAGAGACAGATATGTAAATTGGTATAACCAAGTAAAAAGTACACCTTTTAATATTAGCCAAGATGCTAAAGAACATCATGAACCTTGGCCAGGGGGAAGACCAAATCATTATTTATTTGATTTAAACAGAGATTGGGCTTGGGCTACACAAGTTGAATCTCAACAACGTATTAAAATTTATAATAAATGGATGCCACATATTCATGTAGACTTTCATGAACAAGGTATTAATAGTCCTTATTATTTTGCACCTGCAGCAGAACCTTTCCATGAAATTATTTCTGATTGGCAACGTGATTTTCAAACACAAATTGGAAAAAACCATGCTAAGTATTTTGATGCAGAAGGTTGGTTATATTTTACCAAAGAAAGCTTTGATTTACTATACCCAAGTTATGGTGATACTTACCCAACATTTATGGGAGCTATAGGTATGACCTACGAACAAGCTGGACATGGAAGAGCTGGTTTAGGTATAAAAACTGATGAAGGAGAAGTACTTACTCTAAAAGATAGAGCAATTCATCATATGACAACAGGTTTGTCTACTGTAGAGATATCATCAAAAAATGCTGAACAATTAAATACTGAGTTTAAAAAGTTTTTTGAGAATGATGATTTAGAATACAAAAGTTTTGTTGTTAAAAATGATAATCAAGATAAAATAAACCGTTTAAAAGTTTTACTAGACAAACACGAAATTAAATATGTAAATGCTAAAGATGGATCTGTAAAAGGTTATGTTTATTCAACTCAAGAAGAAAGTAAATTAGATGTAAATTTTAAAGATTTAGTGATTAACACAAATCAGCCAAAAGGTAAAATGGTTAAAGTTTTATTTGAACCAAAAGCTAAATTATCAGATTCTTTAACTTATGATATTACTGCTTGGTCTATACCTTATGCTCATGGTTTTGAAGCAATTGCTTCTAAAAATGAAGTAGCTTCAACTGAAAAAAATGAAAACTTTTCAATCGATAATAAAATTAATACTACTGCTTACGCATACATTTCTAAATGGAACAGTTTAAATGACGCTACTTTTTTAGCTGAATTATTACAAAATAATATTGTGCCTAGATTCTCTGAAAAACCATTTACTTTAAATGGAAATAATTTTGAAAGAGGAAGTCTTATAATATTAAGAAATGACAATAGAAATAAAAGTTTTGATGATACTTTAATTAAAATTGCAGATAAAAATTTTAGACAACTTACATCAGTTTCTACTGGTTTTGTTGATAAAGGCCTAGATTTTGGATCATATTCAGTGAAACCAATTAATAAGCAAAAAGTTGCAGTACTTTCAGGAGAAGGAACGAGTTCCTTAAGTTTTGGTGAAATTTGGCATTTCTTTGAAACTGAATTAAAATACCCACTTACTATTTTAGATTCAGATTATATTTCAAGAGTTGACTTTTCAAATTTTGATGTTATCATTTTACCAAATGGCTATTATAGTCGTGTGTTGAATAAATCTACTTTAGACAAATTAAAAAGTTGGGTACAATCTGGAGGTACATTAATTGCTATAGATAATGCTTTACGAAGTTTTGCTGACAAGAAAGAGTTTGCTTTAAAAAGAAAAAAATCTGAAAATGAAGAAGAAAAAGAACCAAACTTAACACCATATGCAAATTTAGAAAGAGAAAGCGCTGTTAATTTAATTGCTGGTGCAATATTTAAAAGTAAAGTAGATACTACACATCCTTTAGGTTTTGGGTATCATAACGAATATTTTACCTTAAAAAGAAGTAGCTCTGCTTATGATTATTTAAATAATGGGTATAATGTTGCTTACTTACCATCAGAAACAACTAATATTTCTGGTTTTGCTGGTAAAAATGTATTAGAAAAATTACCAGAAACTTTACTTTTTGGCGAAGAAAGAAAAGGTAGAGGAAGTATTGTTTATATGGTTGATAATCCTTTATTTAGATCTTTTTGGGACAATGGAAAACTCTTTTTTGTGAATGCAGTTTTCTTACTAAACTCAGATGTTTTAAAATAAAAAAAATCCACTCAAAATGAGTGGATTTTTTATTTATATTAAGTTGTTTTTACCAAGCATAACCAAGTGATACACCTATACCTATAGTAGTAGAATCTAGTCCATTTAAACTATCACCACCAGTTGCAAAGCCTAGTCCTGCAAAAACATCAACTAAAAAACCACTATTCCAAACCCATTGATGACCAACTTCTCCTCCAAAAGAAAATACACTTGCTGAAGTATTAAAATCGTCTTCTAAAGATAAATAACCTATTGATGGTCCTGCATGCCAACCTTTTAAAGCTTCACCTCCAAAGTAAAAGCGATATTCTGCACCTACACCAAAACCACTAATACCAGAAACATCATAGTATAAACCAGATATTGTAGCTGATTGACTATCACTTGTAGAAAATTCATAACCAGCATTTGCTACACCAAAAGCTAAACCAACTGGGTTTACTTTTACTGCACTAGATTGACCAAAAGCTGTTAAAGCTAAAAACATTGAGAAAATAAATACAATTTTTTTCATTTTTAAAAAAGTTTAGTTAATATAAAACAATATTACAAAAAAATAATATCATAAAAAAATACGTCAAAAGACGTATTTTTAATAATTTTTTATATCTATTTTTACAGATGTAATAATTTAAACAGGAATTCCATATAAATCATAATCTCCTGCATCATAAATTTTAATATCTACAAATTCTCCTATTTTAACATAATGCTCTCTAGCATCTACAATAACATCATTATCTACATCAGGTGAATCATATTCAGTTCTTCCGTAAAAATAAGCACCATCTTTTCTATCAAATAAGCAACGAAATGTTTTACCTATTTTTTGTTGATTTAATTCCCATGAAATTTGAGATTGAATTTCCATAATTTCATTAACTCGTCTAAACTTTACCTCTTCAGGTACATCATCTTCTAAGACATAAGCCCCTGTATTTTCTTCATGAGAATATTCAAAAGCTCCTAATCGTTCAAAACGCATTTCTTCTACCCAATCTTTTAACTCTTGAAACATTTCTTCTGTTTCTCCTGGATAACCAACTATTAAAGTAGTTCTAATGGCCATTTCAGGAACAACTTCTCTGAATTTATGAATTAGTGCAGTTGTTTTTTCATGAGTTGTACCTCTTTTCATAGATTTTAACAACTCAGTATTAATATGTTGTAATGGAATGTCTAAATAGTTACAAACCTTTGGCTCTCTTTTCATCACTTCTAAAACATCCATAGGAAACCCTGTAGGAAAAGCATAATGTAAACGAATCCATTCTATACCATCAACTTTAACTAAAGCTTTTAATAACTCTGCTAAAGCTCTTTTTTTATAAATATCTAAACCATAATAAGTTAAATCTTGAGCTATTAACATAATTTCTTTAATGCCATTAGTAGCTAACTTTTCTGCTTCTGTAACAATATCTTCTATAAGTGTAGATCTGTGTTTACCTCTCATTAAAGGAATAGCACAAAAAGAACAAGGTCTATCACAACCTTCTGCAATTTTTAAATAAGCATAATGTTTAGGAGTAGTTGTTAAACGTTCTCCAATTAATTCGTGCTTATAGTCTGCTTCTAAAACTTTTAATAAATTAGGTAAATCGTGTGTACCAAAATATTGATCTACATTTGGTATTTCTTTTTCTAAATCTGGTTTATAACGCTCACTTAGACAACCTGATACAAAAACTTTATCAACTTCACCTGCTTCCTTTTTTTGTGCATAATGCAAAATAGTGTTTACAGATTCTTCTTTTGCTTTACCTATAAATCCACATGTATTTATAACAACAATGTTTCCTTCATCATTTTCATCTTCATGTACAACGTTTTTTCCATTAGCTTTTAATTGTCCCATTAACACTTCACTGTCGTAAATGTTTTTAGAGCAACCTAAAGTAACAACATTTATCTTGTTTTTTTTAATAGATTTTGTACGCATATCAGCTTATTTTAGCGAGTGCAAAAATAGTTGTTTTTTAATGAACAAATTAGAATCTATTGATAGTTTTCAGGTAATTTTCTAACCTTAGTTAATTGCTCAAAAGCATATCCTAAAATAAGTAATTTACCTTCTGTTTTTGGTAGCCCCACAAAGGTTAAACTTACAGGTTCACCAGTTTCTTTATAACCCATAGGTACTGTTAAATTTGGGTATTCTGCAACTGCTGAATATGCAGAATGATAGTTATTTATAGATAAAATTGCATCTAAATTTTCTTCTTTTAATGCATTAAAATAAGATCTACCATTTTCTTTTAAAGTAACTTTAATTGACTCTAATTGTTTTTTAGAAGTAGTATCTTTTACAATACCTTCGAATAATTGTTGACCATAAGGTGCTCTTAAAATAGAATCTTTTACATTAAAATCTATAACATCTTTTACAGAGGTTACTGTTACGTTTTTATCTGCATCACTTTTTAAATAGTGAGGTAAATCATATTTCATATCTATATTTAACAAGGTTAAAAAACCAGGTAAACCAACTCTTGGAGGATTTACCTCAACAATTGTAGCCCCAGCTTCTTTAATTTTATTTACATTACTGTTATAAATAGAATCTTGTAATAAATAAATAAGTACACCTATTTTTTTACCTTTAAAACCATCTTCCATATCTCCAAAATCTTTATCAGGCATTTCAAAAGATTTGGGATCTTTATTATCTTTACCTAACATTGCATTTAGAAAAATCCAACTATCTGTAACACTTTTAGACATTGGACCAGGTGTGTCTAAAGTACCAGAAATTGGCACTATCCCTGTTCTACTTATCAAACCTATTGTTGGTTTTAAACCTACTACAGAGTTTTGACTTGAAGGAGATGTTATAGAACCAGCTGTTTCTGTACCAACAGCAACAACAGCATAATTTGCTGCAACAGCTGTTCCACTTGATGCACTTGAACCTCCTGTTTCAAATTTAGCTCTTCCATAAGGATTTAAAGATTGACCACCTATTGCACTATAGCCAAGAGGACAACCAGAACAAAAGTAATATGCCCATTCACTTAAATTAGCTTTACCCAAAATTAAGGCTCCATTTTCTTTTAACTTTTTTACAATAAAAGCGTCTTCTGTATTTTTATTATTCAGTAAAGCTAAAGCACCTGCAGTAGTTGGCATGCCTTCTGTATTGATGTTGTCTTTTAAAAGAATTGGCATTCCGTAAATTTCTACATCACTTAAAATACCCCATTTTCTATCTTTATCTCTTTGCTTTGCTTCTTCTAAAACATTTGGGTTTAGTGTAATAATAGCATTTAAAGATTTTGTACTATCGCTTTCAAATTTTCTAATTCTATACAAATAGAATAAAGTAAGTTTTTCATAACTTAATTTACCTTCTTTTACATAACCTTGAATTGTTGGTATATTTTGCTCAATGATTAATGGCTTTAAAGATTGATACTCTTCTTCAGAAAAAGCTGATAAAGCCGCATTAAAAGGTTTAAAAACTTCATTCATTTCTAATACTTTAGATTGAAAAAGTTTAAACTTCATTCTTGGGTTTTCATGATTTTGCTGTGCTTCTAAAGCTACAGTTTCATCATATTTATTAAAAACAACATCAGGTTGATTAGACTCTGAATTACAAGAAAGTAATACAATAGTCAATAAAAATAAGAGTAGATTTTTCATGTATAAAAATTTCATTAAAAATAAGACTAAATATATAGTATATCAAATTTTGAAATATATAATATTACTATATATCTTTATAAAAAATCTAAAAATTCGTTAGAAATAAAAATTAATATGAAGAGGTTAATAATTTTATTAATAGGTATTATTTTTTTATCATGTTCATACAGTAAAGAAATAAATATAAAAAAAATAAATCCTGAAAAAGTTGAAAAAAATATTTTTGGTTTTAGTGGTAAAATAGACAAAGAATCTCTAAGCTTTATTAAAGAGAATTATTTATGGAACAATGAAAAAATTTTGATCATAAATTTTAGACAACCTAAAAGCTATTGTCATTTTAATAATTCTTTCATCAATAATCAAAGTTTAAATTTTCAAAAAAGATTTTACAGTAAAATTAATACTAATGATTGCCTTATAATTAATGTACTTTCGAACAAAAAAAATATTAGAAAAAAACTAATGCAAAAAAAGCACTACATAGATA
>Ga0228622_1000098_pt1 | contig 65979 bp, 67 predicted proteins | sample 26DmetaG_FD_186035 | JGI IMG/M metagenome (GOLD analysis project Ga0228622, IMG submission 186035) | Seawater microbial communities from Monterey Bay, California, United States - 26D | ecosystem: Environmental > Aquatic > Marine > Coastal | place: USA: California | collected 2016-10-01
TTTTAACTCTAAACAAGAATTAGATATTCAACTTACAAACGTAGACCCTACAATTGCAAGTGAGTTAGAGTTTGTGTTAAATGATAATAATGTAAATGAAAAAACAACACAGTTTATATCATTATTAGCATTTGGTTCTTTTAGAAATCCAGATAGAGCTAATTTTGATGTAAACAATACACTTACAGGTACAGCATCAAGTGCAATAGCTAGTGCATTTTCTAGTCTATTAAGTAACCCAGATGGAAAATTTCAGTTAGGTTTAGATTATCAGCAAGGTGTAAGTGGTAATGATATAGATCGATTAAATATCGATGATCAGGTAGATGTTTCTGTAAGTACTCAAGTTAGTGATAGAGTTATTATCAACGGAAAAGTAGGGGTACCTGTTGGTGCACAGACTCAATCTAGTGTTGTAGGAGAACTTAAAGTAGAAATACTATTAAATAAAGAAGGTAACTTTAGAGGAGTTATTTTTAATAGACAAAACGAAATTCAATATTCACAGCAAGAAGAAGGTTACACACAAGGTGTTGGTTTATCTTATCAAGTAAACTTTAATACGCTTTCAGAATTATTAACAAAGTTAGGTTTAAAAAAAGAGAAAGATAAAAAAGCTGTTCTTCTTAATAAAAAAGATTCCTTAAAATCTAAAGAAAAAATTGATAATTTTGAAGGAAACTAAAAGTATACAAAACGTTAGTTTTTAATGATTGCATTAATGTTTAAACTACTGTAAATCAGTTGATTTTATTGGTATTATCAAGGGTAAAAGGCTATAACGTTTTCGTAAATTTTTTATTTTAACTGATTAAAAAGAGTTATTTTTACATTGTAATAAATTATGGCAAATATTAAGAAAATAGGAGTAATGACTTCTGGTGGAGATTCACCAGGAATGAACGCTGCAATAAGATCTGTAGTACGTACTTGTGCATTTCATAAAATAGAATGTGTTGGAATTTACAGAGGTTATGAAGGTATGATAGAAGGAGATTTTATAAGTCTTGATGCAAGAAGTGTAAAAGGAATCATCAATAAAGGAGGAACTTTTTTAAAGTCTGCAAGATCAAAAGAGTTCATGACTAAAGAAGGTAGACAAAAAGCATATAATGCATTAAAAGCTGCAAATATAGATGCTATGGTTACCATTGGTGGTGATGGTACTTTTACTGGAGCATTAGTTTTTAATAAAGAATTTAACTTTCCAATTATGGGAATTCCTGGAACTATCGATAATGATATTTTTGGTACTTCTCATACATTAGGTTATGATACAGCTTTAAACACAGTTGTAGATGTAATTGATAAAATTAGAGATACAGCTTCTTCTCACAACAGATTATTTTTTATTGAAGTAATGGGTAGAGATGCAGGACATATTGCTTTAAATGCAGGAGTAGGTGCAGGTGCAGAAGAAATTTTAATTCCAGAAGAAGATTTAGGTTTAGAAAGATTAGTAGATTCTTTACTTAGAAGTAAAAAATCAGGTAAATCTTCTAGTATTGTAGTTGTAGCAGAAGGTGATAAAACAGGTAAAAATGTTTTTGAATTAAAAGATTACGTAAATGAAAATATGCCTGAATACGATGTTAGAGTATCTGTATTAGGGCATTTACAAAGAGGTGGTTCTCCATCTTGTTTTGATAGAGTTTTGGCAAGTAGAATGGGAGTTAGAGCAGTAGAAGATTTAATAAATGGAAAATCTAATTATATGGTTGGTTTATTAAATGATAAAATAAATGTAACTCCATTAGAACAAGCTTTAAAAGGAAAATCAGAAATAAATAAAGAATTAATACGTGTGTCAGATATAATGAGCACATAAAATAAAAATAAGAGATAATGATAAAAATAGGAATTAACGGATTTGGTAGAATTGGTAGATTAGCATTTAGACAAGCTGTTTCAAGAAAAAATGTACAAGTAGTAGCAATAAATGATTTATTAGATGTAGATTATTTAGCTTACATGTTAAAATATGATTCTGTTCATGGAACTTTTAATGGAACTGTTGATGTTAAAGATGGTAAGTTAGTTGTAAACGGAAACGAAATTAGAATTACAGCAGAAAGAAATCCAGAAGATTTAAAATGGGATGAAGTTGGTGCTGAATTTGTTTTAGAATGTACAGGTATCTTTACATCATTAGAAATGGCTAACAAGCATATTATTGGTGGTGCTAAAAAAGTAGCTATTTCTGCTCCTTCACCAGATGCACCTATGTTTGTAATGGGTGTTAACAATAAAGAATTAACTGCTGACCAAACTATTTTCTCTAATGCTTCATGTACAACAAACTGTTTAGCTCCAATAGCTAAAGTTTTAAATGATAATTATGGAATTGTAGAAGGTTTAATGACAACTGTTCATGCTACAACAGCAACTCAAAAAACAGTTGATGGTCCTTCTTCAAAAGATTGGAGAGGTGGTAGAGCTGCTATTCATAATATTATTCCTTCATCTACAGGAGCTGCAAAAGCTGTTGGTAAAGTAATTCCTGAATTAAATGGAAAATTAACAGGTATGGCATTTAGAGTACCTACTATGGATGTTTCTGTTGTTGATTTAACTGTTAGATTAGAAAAAGCGGCTTCTTATGAAGATATTAAAGCAACTATGAAAGCTGCTTCTGAGAGTGAAGAAATGAATGGTGTCCTTGGTTATACAGAAGAATTATTAGTTTCTCAGGATTTTGTTGGTGATACTAGAACATCAATTTTTGATGCAAATTCAGGTATTGCTTTAAATGATAACTTTGTAAAAGTTGTTTCTTGGTATGATAATGAAATGGGATACTCAACTAAATTAGTAGATTTAGTAGAATACGCTGCTTCTTTATAAGACTAGCATAGAATATTATTAATAAAAAAACCTGATAGTTTTATAACTGTCAGGTTTTTTTATTTTATTAAGTGTCTATTTTACAGCTATCATGCTAATTTCGACATTCACAAATTTGGGTAGGTTTGCAACTTCTACAGTTTCTCTTGCAGGTGCTGTTTCTTCATTAAAATAGCTACCATAAACCTTATTTATTTCTCCAAAATTATTCATGTCAGAAATAAAAATAGAGGTTTTAATCACATTTTCAAAAGTCATTTCAGCTGCTTCTAAAACGGCTTTCATGTTTTCCATAACTTGTTTTGTTTCTATTTCAATAGAGTCTAATACTAACTCACCTGTTTTTGGATGTAATGCAATTTGACCTGATGTATATAAAGTATTACCACTTAAAATAGCTTGGTTATAAGGACCAATAGGTGCTGGTGCTTTTGATGTTGTAATTATTTTTTTCATTTTAATGTATTTTCTAAATATTCTATAACTGTATTAAATTCACCATTATTATTAAATATAATATAAGTTAACATACCAAATCCTAAAATTAGGTAGATATAAAAAGTGTAATTTCTTCCTTTGTTACTTTCTAATAAAATGTTGTAATTTTCTCTTTCGTTTTCTTTATAGATTATGCCAACAGAAAAAGGAAGTTTTTTTTTATGTTTTTTAGAAATTGGATAATCTACCTCTTTTTCAATTTCTTTTCCTCTTTTATTTTTAAACTTAACAATGTAATTATAGGTATAGGTAGTATCTCCATCACTATCTGTATGTTTTGTTTCTAAAATTTGAGTTACAGTTGCATTAGCTTTAATACCTTCTTTTTTAATGCTATAAATTTTGTCAAGTTCTTTTATTGCTTTAAAAATATAATAGAACCCTAAGAATGTAACTACATAAATTATTATGCTTTCCATTTTAAAATAACCTTCTATCTGGTGGTTTGTTTTTATCCCATTTTAAATCTGCGAGTGTAGAAGATTTTACACCAATAAAAAATGTATATGAAGAGTTTGCACCAAAAGGAACCCAGTTAAAGTTAAATTGCCAACTATCTAAATCTCTAGTAAAATTAAATCTTGAGAAAGAAAAAGCTCCGTTTTTGATATCATAACCAGAAGAATAACCAATTTTCCATTTAGGACTTAATTCAATATTTCCACTAAACCCTAAAGTATGAACTCCTACAGAGCCAGGTTGTAAACCATTATTTGTATAATTTGCTGCGTAAACTAAATTTACAGACCACGGTATTTTTGCTCTATATAAATCGGTTTCAACTGTTCCACCTCCAATATTTGCATTTTGTCTACGTCCATTTCTAGTAGTAGGGTCAATTTCTGCACCCATAGTATCAGGTGGATTATTTGCTCCATTTCCGTTCTTATTCTCATCCTTTTTACCATCATCTTTTTTATTAAAATCTGAACTAGAAATAGAGTAATTTGCAGTAATATTTGCATTTGTAAGTCTAAATATACCAGGATTAAATTTATTAATTCTCACAGCATTTCCATTAACTTCAACAACTTGATAAGGATCTAAAGTACCATTTATATTAAGTGCAAGTTTATCTTTAAATAAACGTGTACCAGCATTAAAACTTACATTAGACCAACGTAAACTATCTGCAGCTATATTGTATGATGTATTAAAATTAAGGTTGTTTAGAATCATTATCTTTTCATCATCTTCATCAGAATCTGGGTCTTTTGGGGCAACTTTAGCTTCAAGAACGTTGTTTAAAGCAATACCTATTGAATTACTAACTCCAGATGAAGGGCCACCATAAATACCTTGATCAAAAATTGTATACTCTTGTAAATCTAAAGGATTAGCACTTTGCTGAACTTGTCTTATATGATTGGCTTGAAAATCTGGTCTATAAGAATAAGAAATAGAGGGTCTAAATGTATGTCTTAAGGCTTTTAATCTACCTTTCTTAAAATTAAAAGTACCATAAATATTGGTTGATAAACTAACACCAACATTATATTCTCTATAACTTTTAAATCCTCTTAAAGTATCTGTTACTACAACATTTTGTGTAGCATCATATTCTTTTTGAATATAATCAAACTGCCAAACTTCTTGATAGTTTGCAGTTGGTGATAACGTAAAATATTTAAAAGCTTTTATATTAGTATTTGTACTTGTTCTATGCTGTACGCCAGATCTTGCAGTTTCAAACATTTTACTTGTAAAAAACTCATCATCTGTTGTGTTTATTAAATACTGACCTTGCATATTGTAGTTAAATCCTAATTTTTGAATTGGATTTTTCTTAACTCCACCTTTTCCAGCAAAAGGATAAATCCTATTCATGTTTAAGGTTAAAGAGGGTAAAGTCATTGTAATACTTTCTGTATTTGTATTTTGTTGATGAGTAGCAGTAACAGCCATATTAAAAGGCGTACCAACAAAAGTTTTACTATAATTTATAGAAGAATTAAATGTGTTGTTTTGTGATTGGGAAACATTAAATTGATTTAAAGATTGTCTAAAAAACTGGCTACTTCCCAAGTTTACAGATGCTGTAAATCTAGAATTTGGACTTGCTTTTTGATCCTGATTATGGGACCATCTTAAGTTAAAATTACTTGCTTTAGAGAAATCATCAAAACCTCGAATTCCATTTATTATACTCTCAAAGTTTAAGCTAAAATTACCATTAAATCGATACCTTTTATTATAATTAGAGTTTATTCTTAGCCCCCAACTTCCATTTGAATAAGCATCACCTGTTAAAGCTAAATCAACATAATCGTTAATAGCAAAATAATATCCACCATTTTGTAATCCAATACCTCTATTACTGCTCCCAGTATCAAAAGTAGGCATTAAAAAACCAGAAACAGCTCTATCACTCATTGGGAAATAAGCAAAAGGTAAAAATAAAGGAGTAGGTACATCTGCTAATACTAAATTACTAGTACCAACAATTATTTTTTTACCAGGTACTAATTTTGCTTTATTAGTAGTAATATAATAATCAGGATTTTCTTTATCAGAAGTTGTAAACCTTATTTTTCTGATATAAATTGTAGAATCGTTAACACGTTTGGTTTTATTTCCATAGGTATACATTTCTCCTTGCTGAGTTTTTAAACCATATATTAAAGCTCTTTTAGATTTAAAATTATAAATCAAAGAATCTTGTTCAGATTCTTGAGAGCCTTGTTTAAAAACGGGTCTTTGTGTATATCCAGTACTATCAATTATACCTTTTGCAAAAAGTGTATTTTTTTTATAATCAATAATTATAATTCCTGCTTTTAAATCTATATCTGTATAGGTAATATTTGCTTCGTTATAAAGTGTAACTGTTTTTTCTTTAGCGTTTTGTATTGTATAATCTTTAGCAACATGCACAATAATGTCATCTAATATTTCTTTAGGTTTTAAAGAATCTTTAGTAGTAGTATTTATTTCCTTTGCTAATAGACTATCTCTTTTAATGGTGGGTAATGTATCTAATTTCTTTTTTAAAATAGTATCTTTCTTTGGTAGAGGAACTATGGTTTTCTCTTTTGATTTTATATCTTGAGAAAATCCAATTTCTATGAAAAAGAAACAGCAAAATAAAAGTATGTAGGATAGATTTGATTGCAATGCTATAAATACTATTTTTGTGTAAAAGTAAAAGTATGGCTCAATAATTGAAGCACCAAATTAAAGTTGCCAAAATTAGTTAATTTTTATTGATGAATTTTTTAAAAAAATATAAATTTTATTTTCAATTAAAAAACGTGTGTAAACTAGCAATTGTTGTGTTTATGTGCTTCTTTTCAATATCATTTTTTGGCCAACAGAATTATACAATTGTTTTAGATGCTGGTCATGGAGGTAAAGATCCTGGAAATTTAGGAAATGGCTACAAAGAAAAAAATATTGCTCTTAAAGTAGCTTTAGAAGTTGGTGAACAGCTTAAAAAAAATAAAGATATTAAGGTACTTTTTACTAGAAAAAAAGATGTTTTTATAGATTTATGGAGAAGAGGTGAAATTGCTAATAAAGCAAAAGCAACTTTGTTTGTTTCTATTCATTGCGATTCTCATACTTCAAATGCTTATGGAGCAGGTACCTTTGTTTTAGGTTTAAGAGGTAATAAAAAGAACTTAGAAATCGCCAAAAGAGAGAATGCTGTTATTCTTTTAGAAGATAATTACGAAAAAAGATATGAGGGTTTTGATCCAAATTCTGCAGAATCTGTTATTGGATTATCATTACTGCAAGAAGAAAATTTAGATAAGAGTTTAGAAATTGCAAGTATAATTCAAAACAATTTTGCTTTTAAACTTAAGAGAAATAATAGAAAAGTAAAACAAGATAATTTTCAGGTTTTAAGAGAAACTATTATGCCAAGCGTTTTAGTTGAACTAGGTTTTTTAACTAATAAAAAAGAAGGAAAATACTTAAGTTCTAAAAGAGGTCAGCAACAAATGGGTAAAGCTATTGCAGATGCTATTGTAGATTATATTAATCATTTAAAATTAAATACAATAAGCGAAGTTAAGATAGAGACACCAAAAAATTCTTTAGAATATAAAGTGCAAATAGCTTCTGGCAAAAATAAAATAGCAACAAAATCATATAATTTTAAAGGTTTAAAAAATATACAAAGGGTAAAAGTGGGTAGTTATTATAAGTACTATTTTGGTATAACTAACTCATATAAAGAATCTTTAAAAAAATTAACTATAGCTAAGTCTAAAGGTTATAAATCTGCTTTTTTAGTAGCTTTTTATAATGGAGAAAAGGTAAGTATAAATGAGGCTAAGAAATTACAAAACTGATTATATACTCCCAAAAATTATTAGTAATATTGTTATAAATTTCTATTTATGTCTAAAGAGTTAAAAACGGGGTTAATTTCTGTTCTAATTATTATCCTATTTATTTGGGGTTTTAATTTTCTTAAAGGTCAAGATATTCTTCAACCCAATAATAGAAAATTTAAAGTTGAATATAAAAATGTTGGAGGATTAACTGAAGCTAGTTTTGTGACTATTAATGGTTTAAAGGTTGGTCAAGTAAGTAATATAGACTTTAATAAAAACCCTGAAAAAAAAGGGACTTTAATTGTAGATTTTTTTGTAGACAAAGACTTTGAGTTTTCAAAAAACAGTGTAGTAAAAATCTATTCTCCAAATCCACTTGCAGGTTCAAGTTTAGCAATAATACCTGATTATAATGGAGAAATTGCAGAATCTGGAGATTTTTTAAAGGGTGAAATAGAACCTGGTTTACTTTCATCTATTGGTGAACGTTTAGACCCAATACAAACTAAATTAGAACATGTTTTAGTTAGCGCAGATACTCTATTTCAAAATATAAATCATATTTTAAATGAGGATACTGCCTTAAGTATAAAAAAATCCATAAAAAATTTAGAATACACAATTGCTGATGTTAGAAAGACACTTAGCTCTCTTAATAGTATTTTAGATTCTAATAGTGTAGGATTAAAAGAAACATTAGATAATTCTAAAATTATAACTCAGAATTTAATTAGAGTTTCAGATACATTAGCTAATGCTAATTTTGGTGAAATTGTAAGAAAAACTGAAACCACTTTAAACTCTGTTAATACTATTTTAAATGGTTTAAATAGAGGAGAAGGTACAGCAGGTAAATTTTTAAAGGACGAACAACTTTATACGAATTTAACGAATATGTCTAAGGAATTAGAAGAGTTGTTAAAAGATATGAAACTAAACCCAAAACGTTTTGTTCATTTTTCTTTATTTGGAAAAAAACCAAAGCCTTACAAACCTGAAGAAGAAAAAAACAACAATAAATAAAAAATAGAATTTATAAACTAGTATGGAATATTTACCAAATATCATTTTTGCTATAGCACTTTTTGCTGGAATTGGATTTTTTGTGAACAATATTAAAAAGCTTTCTAGAAATATTAAGTTAGGTAAAGATGTAGATAGAAACGACAATAAATCAGAACGTTTCAAAAACATGGCTAAGATTGCTTTAGGACAATCTAAAATGGTGAAAAGGCCATTATCTGGTTTTTTACATATTATTGTTTACGTTGGTTTTATAATCATTAATATAGAGGTTCTCGAAATCGTTTTAGATGGGTTATTAGGCACACATAGACTTTTTCAACCTATTCTAGGTGAAGCTTTTTATGGTTTCTTAATAGGTACTTTCGAAATTTTGGCAGTTTTAGTTTTATTAGCTGTAATTGTTTTTTGGTTAAGAAGAAATGTATCTAATATAAAAAGGTTTTTAAGTGCAGAAATGAAAGGTTGGCCAAAAAATGATGGTAACTACATTTTATATTTTGAAGTTGTTTTAATGACATTATTTTTGACTATGAATGCTACTGACACTTCTTTTCAAGAAGCAGGAGTAGGTAATGTAATAAGTCAATATTTAGTACCTTTATTTGATGGGTTCTCAGCTGAAACTATTCATACTATAGAAAGAACTGCTTGGTGGATTCATATTTTAGGAATTTTAGTATTCTTAAATTATCTATACTATTCTAAGCATCTACATATTTTATTAGCTTTTCCTAACACTTATTTTGCAAACTTAAAACCAAAAGGTCAATTCAATAATTTAGCATCAGTAACTAATGAAGTTAAGTTAATGATGGATCCAGATGCAGATCCTTATGCTATGCCAGAAGAGGGTGCAGAAGAAACTACACCAGAAAAATTTGGAGCAAGTGATGTAACAGATTTAAACTGGGTACAATTATTAAATGCTTACACATGTACAGAATGTGGTAGATGTACATCATCTTGTCCTGCAAACTTAACAGGTAAAAAATTGTCTCCTCGTAAAATAATGATGGATACTAGAGATCGTTTAGAAGAGGTAGGTAGAAATATCGACGCTAATAAAGGTGAGTTTAAAGATGATGGTAAACAATTATTAAATGATTATATAACCCCAGAAGAACTTTGGGCTTGTACAAGTTGTAATGCTTGTGTAGAAGAATGCCCTGTAAATATAGACCCTTTATCTATTATAATGGATATGCGTAGATATTTAGTAATGGAAGAAAGTGCTGCACCACAAGAATTAAATATGATGATGACCAATATAGAAAATAATGGTGCAATGTGGCAATATAGCCAACAAGATCGTTTAAATTGGGCTAAAGAAGATTAAAAAATAGAGGTATGACAGTAAAAACAATGGCAGATTATTTTGCAGAAGGTAAACAACCAGAAGTTTTATTTTGGGTGGGTTCTGCAGGAAGTTATGATGATAGAGCTAAAAAAATAACAAAAGCTTTTGTAAAAATCTTAAATAAAGCAAATGTAGAATTTGCTGTTTTAGGTACAGAGGAATCTTCTACAGGAGATGCAGCAAAAAGAGCAGGAAATGAATTTTTATTTCAAATGCAAGCCATGATGAATATCGAGGTTTTAAATGGTTATGAAGTAAAAAAAATAGTTACTTGTGATCCTCATTCATTTAATACATTAAAAAATGAATACCCCAATTTAGGAGGTAATTATGAAGTTTTTCATCATACTCAATTTATTCAAAATCTAATTAATGAAGGACGTTTAGAAATAAACGATACTACTTTAAAAGGAAAAAGAATTACGTTTCATGACCCTTGTTATTTAGGTAGAGCTAACGAAGTTTATGAATCTCCAAGAGATTTAATAAGAAGACTTGGTGTAGATTTAAAAGAAATGAAACGTAATAAATCTTCAGCATTATGTTGTGGAGCAGGAGGTGCCCAAATGTTTAAAGAGCCAGAAAAAGGTGATATGGATATAAACATTTTAAGAACCAAAGATGCTTTAGAAACTAATCCAAATATAATAGCAACAGGATGTCCTTATTGTAATACAATGATGACAGATGGTATTAAATTTAATGAAAAAGAAGATCAAGTATTGGTTAAAGACATAGCAGAATTAATTGCTGAAGCAAACAACTTATAATAGAAATGGATACATTTAAAAATGATGAGGTTTTAGATTATCCAAATATTTCAAAAATTAACTTTATAAAAATTAATAAGAAGTATTTAAAAGTACTTCTTATTAATTTTTTTTTATTTTTTGTTCCTTTATTAGTTACACTTATTCTTTTAGATTTATTTGCTTTCAATGAGTCTGTTTTAAAATACAGAATCATTATTTACAGTTCTTTTTTTACTTTTTTTGTTTTTATCTTTTTATACATCAATTTCAGTTTTCCATTAAGAAGATATGCTGTTAGAGAGAAAGATATTACTTATAAATCTGGATTGTTTATAAGAAAGATGACTACTGTACCTTTTTCAAGAATTCAACATGTGGAAATAGATGAAAGTGTATTTTCTAGGTTATTCAAGTTAGCTAGTATTAGTGTTTTTACAGCAGGTGATTCTAGTGATGATCTAGTAATCAAAGGATTGTCAAAAGAAAAAGCTTTACAAATAAAAGAATTTATTAGTACAAAAGTAAATGACTAATTTTTCTGAATTTTCTAAACAATCACCAAAAGGAATTATAGTTCTTTACTTTAAACAGATATATACTACATTAAAGCTTTTTTGGATTTTACTTTTTTTTGCAATAAAAGATTTTTCAAAATTTTCTAAAATTGGAGAAAATTATATCTATTTAGGTATTTTAGTTGTGTTGCTATTTTTCTTAATTAGAGCTTTTTTAATTTACAAAAACTTTCTTTTTAAGATAGATAATAATCACTTTATATTACAGCAAGGTATTATATCTAAAACAAACACATCTATACCATTTCATAGAATTCAAAATATAAATTTTAAGCAAAATTTAGTCCAGCAAATAATTAATGTTTACGAAGTAAGTATAGAAACTGCAGGCTCAACAGATACTGAAATAGCCATAAAAGCTCTTAATTTTGAAGATGCAAAAAATTTAAAATCAGTAATTTTAGATAGTAAAGAAATAAATGAATCAATAGTAAAACAAAGTACAGAAAAACCATTTCTTAAAATTTCTATTCTTGAACTATTTAAAGTTAGTTTAACAGAAAATCACCTTAGAAATCTCTTTTTATTTTTTGCAATTCTTTTAGGTTTTTTTCAACAAATACAGCAAATTGCAGATAGTTTTGGTGAAACTGAAACCTTAGATGGTTTTATAAAAGATAGCACAAATGCTGTTTCTACAAGTTTTATTTTAGTATTTACATTGTTAGTTTTCTTAACAATAACCGCATTTATAACTTCATTTGTAAGAATATTTTTGGTTCACTTTAATTTATCTGCTTATCTAAAAAAGGATGCTTTTGAAATAAATCAAGGCTTGTTTACTAAAAAATCTATAATCTTAAAAAAACAAAAAATACAGAACATTACAGTTTCCACAAATCCTTTAAAAAGACTAATAGGTATTTCTTATATTACTTTTAAACAAGCTGTAAGCGGAAAAATAAATCATAAAAACGAAAAGGTTATTAAAATTGTTGGCTGTAAAAAAAATCAAGTTGATGATGTGAAAACAAATCTATATCAGTTTAAAGATATAGAAGCACAAGATAAAATGTATCCAGATACTTATTATATAAATCGAGTTTACTTATTTAATTTGCTTTTTTTAGTAATTATCTATGTATCTATTTATATTTTTACAGAACCATTTTTTCTGTATTCTTTAGTACTAATATTGCCTATTTATGGTTTTTTGATTCAAAAAAAGATTAATAAAAGATTTTACAAATTAAATGAAGAAATGATAGTAGTTGGAAATGGAATGATAGAAACGCATCATACTTATTTAGAGCTATTTAAAGTGCAAAATATTAAATTAAAGCAAACTATTTTTCAGCAAAGAAGTAATGTTACAGATCTTATATTGCAAACAGCTTCTGGTAAAATTACAGTTCCTTGTCTATCTTATAGTAAAGCTATAGAAATGTACAATCATATTTTATATAAAGTAGAAACTAGTCATAAATCATGGATGTAAAAAGTTTTATTAAAGCTGCACGTTTACGAACATTGCCTTTGTCTATTTCTGGTATAATTGTTGGAAGTTATTTGGGTGTAGAGAATTTAAATTCAATCTTAACTACTAATAGTGTGAAAGTTGTGGTATGGATGGCTCCAACTTTTTGGCTAGCCATATTAACAACTATAGGTTTTCAAGTCTTGTCTAATTTTGCTAATGATTATGGAGATGGAATAAAAGGGTCTGATAAAAATAGAACTGGAGAGGCTAGAATGGTTTCTTCTGGCGTAATTACCCCTAAACAAATGAAAAATGCAATGATTATAACAACAATCATTACATTAATTATAGCTATACTTTTAATTTACGTTGCTTTTGGTCGTGAAAATTTTGGGTATTCCTTGCTGTTTTTTCTGTTAGGTATAGCTTCTATAGCTGCAGCAATAAAATACACAGTAGGTAATTCTGCATATGGATATTCTGGTTTTGGTGATGTTTTTGTTTTTCTTTTTTTTGGTTTGCTGAGTGTTGTAGGTAGTTATTTTTTATTTACAAAAGAGATTAGTTTACCAATATTTTTACCTGCAATAGCTATTGGTTTTTTAAGTACAGCTGTTTTAAACTTAAACAATTTAAGAGACAGAGAAGAAGATAAAAATAATAATAAAAATACTTTAGTTGTAAAATTAGGAGCTTCAAAAGCAAAAAAATATCACTACTTTTTAATCTTTGGCGCACTTATTGTTTCTTTAGTTTACAGTTATATCAATTATAAATCGCCAATTCAATTTATATTTATTGTCGCATTTATTCCTTTGATCATAAATGTAATAACGGTAGCTAAAAATAGAGTTCCTGCTGATTTAGATAAAGAACTTAAAAAAGTAGCTCTAAGTACTTTTTTGTTTGCTATTTTATTTTCGGTAGGCCAAATTTTATAAATCAATCAATATGAAAACAGTACTTAAAATATTTATTATTTCTTTATTTATCTATTCTTGTAATGATTCTAAAAATATAGGTTTAAAGGCTTTTGATGATTCTAATACTGTAATAAATGGATTAGTTTCTAGCTCAGAAAATTTAGACGAAGTTGTTGTAACAGGTTCTGCAATAAAATCAAAATCAGCATCTTTTAAAAAGAAAAAGAAATTAATAAAAAATGGAAATATTTCTTTTGAAACTAAAGATCTTGAAAAAACGAAAGCAAATATTACTGCTTTAATAAATAAATATGGAGGCTATATTTCTTCTGATAGTCAAAATTTTTACGGAAATACAAAATCTATTAATCTAAGTGTAAGAATACCTGCACAAAATTTTGATAGTATTTTATCTGGTATCTCTAAAAATGTAACAAATTTTGATAATAAAGATATTAGAATTTCTGATGTAACTGAGCAATTTTTAGATCTTGAAACAAGACTAAAAAATAAAAAAGAGTTAGAAAAAAAGTATTTAGATATTCTAAAAAAAGCAAAATCTGTTAAAGATATTTTAGATGTAGAAAGAGAGTTGGGTAAGCTAAGAGAGGGTATAGAATCTGCAGAAGGTAGATTAAAGTATTTGCAAAATCAGGTTTCTTTTTCAACTTTAAATATCAACTTTTACATAAGTGATTCAAATACAGTTGGTTTTGGTAGTAAAATAAAGGATGGTTTTGCTAATGGATTCGAAAATTTAAAATCATTTTTTATAGGTTTAATTAATGTTTGGCCTTTTGTAATTATCTTTATTGTTTTATTAATATTTATCAGAAAAAGATTAAAAAAGAATACATAAATTCATGAAAAGAATTAAAATAATTTTAGGTATTATATCTGTACTTGTAGTCATTTTTTTTGCAACAGGGTCATTTATTAAAGAAACCAGTTACACTGCTTCTATTAAAATAAATAAGCCTTTAGAGAGTGTTTTTAAAGAATTTAATGATATGGAAAACACTAAAAAATGGATTCCAGAAATTAAATCTATAGATACCATTTTATCAAATTACGCAATTACTGGTAGTGTTTTTAAAATTGCAATTGATAATCAAGAAGAAACTATAAACATGACAGAAAAAGTTGTGGCTTATATACCTAATGAAAAAGTTACTTTGTTTTACGATGCAGAGAATATGTTAAAAACAAACGATTATATTTTTTCTGAAGAAAATGGTGTAACAAAAATTGTTTTAAACGCAACTTGTTCAAGTGATTCTTATATTCTTTCTTGTTTATTTCCTTATTTTAAAGGTACTTTTAGAAACCAAGATCAACAGTATTTAACAAACTTTAAAGAGTTTTTAGAAAATGGTTCTGTAAAGTGATAAAGGCTTCCTATAAAAAATATACGCTTAACTTTAAAAATCCTAGTGGCACTTCACGTGGTATTTTAAAAACCAAAGAAACATGGTTTATCATTTTAAAAAAAGATGATAAAATTGGAATTGGAGAAACAGGTTTATTTAGAGGTTTAAGTATTGATGATGTTGGTGATTATGAAGACAAATTAAAATGGGCTTGTAAAAACATCAATTTAGGATTAACCCAATTACTTTCTCATTTTGTAAACTATCCATCTATTCAATTTGGATTAGAACAAGCTTTTTTATCGTTAGAATCCTCAAATCCTTATACTTTATTTTCATCAAAATTTACAGAAAGTAAAGATTCAATATCCATAAATGGACTTATTTGGATGGGAGAAAAAGATTTTATGAAAAAGCAAATCAAAGAAAAATTAGCAGCTGGGTTTTCTTGTATAAAAATGAAAATTGGGGCAATAGATTTTGATTCAGAGATAGAGTTACTTACATCTATAAGAAAAGAGTTTTCATCAAAAGAAATAGAGTTAAGAGTTGACGCAAATGGTGCTTTTAATCCAAATAATGCTTTAGAGAAATTACATAGATTATCTGAATTAGTCCTCCATTCTATAGAGCAACCTATAAAACAAGGTCAAATTGAAGAAATGGCTAATTTATGTGCTAAAACACCTTTACCAATTGCTTTAGATGAAGAATTAATTGGAGTATTTTCTTATGAAGATAAAAAGAGGATTATCACTCAAATAAATCCACAATACATTATCTTAAAACCTAGTTTAGTTGGTGGTTTTGCAGGAAGTAAAGAATGGATTAATTTAGCTGAAGAAAATAATATTGGATGGTGGATAACATCTGCCTTAGAAAGTAATATTGGTTTAAATGCAATTGCGCAATTTACATATACATTGCAATCAAATTTACCACAAGGTTTAGGAACAGGCAGTTTATTTACAAACAATATAGATAGTCCTTTAGAGGTTAAAAAAGGAGCATTGCATTACAATAATCAACAAAACTGGAATTTTAATATTTAAAAATGAATTACATACAACAAGGGTTTACAGGAAAATTAGGCATGTGGAAATATGTTGTTTTTGCTGGTTTATTTTTTGGGTTTATGGCCCTTAATTTTTTAGGTTTAATGTTATTAGAAAAATTAGATCCTAATTTTAATATAGAGACGCTTATGAAAGAACAAATCTTAGAAAAAGGAGCTAATCAATTTTTAGCTGAAAATTTATTTCCTTTTACTATTGGATTGTTTGCTTTGTTTTTTTGGGTAAAATATGTTCATAAACAAACTCTAACATCTTTTACAACATCAAGAAAAAAAATAGATTGGAAAAGAATCTTATTTGCTTTTGCTTTATGGGGTAGTGTAACAGCTATTTTTATATTTATAGATTATAAAGTATCACCAGAAAATTATCAATTAAACTTTGAACTAAAGAAGTTTTTAATGTTAGCTTTAATTGGCATTTTATTAATTCCGTTACAAACTAGTTTTGAAGAATATTTTTTTAGAGGATACTTAATGCAAGGATTAGGAATTGTAACAAAAAATAGATGGTTTCCACTTATTTTTACTTCTGTTGTGTTTGGGATGTTACACATTGCAAATCCAGAAGTTTCTAAATTAGGTTATGGTATTCTATGGTATTATGTAGGTACAGGATTTTTTTTAGGAATTATTACTCTAATGGATGAAGGATTAGAATTAGCTTTAGGATTTCATGCAGCAAATAACTTAATTACAGCCTTATTAGTAACTGCAAATTGGACAGTTTTTCAAACAAATTCTATCTTAATTGATTTATCTGAACCTTCTTTAGGTGCAGATGTTTATATACCAGTTTTTGTTGTTTTTCCAATTTTAACTTTCATTTTTGCTAAAAAATATAAATGGAATAATTGGAAAGAAAAGTTAACAGGTAAGATTAAAAAACCAGTAAACCTTAAAGAGAACTATAGAGTTTTAGAAGAAATTGGAATGGAATAATATTCATAAAAGTTTTAGGTTAAATAATATTTCATTTAACTCTGTAAATGAGTTGATTAAATATTTAGAAATCAATTTTAAAGAACTCTCGTTTTTTTTAAAAGAATGGTTTTCTGATGAAGATTTTATAAAAGTAAATACTTCTGGTTCTACTGGAAAACCAAAAACAATTTTTCTTAAAAAAGAATACGTAATTAATTCTGCAAAAGCAACTGGTAGTTTTTTTGGTCTTTCTAAAAATACAAATGCTTTGTTATGTTTGCCAACCACATATATTGCAGGAAAATTAATGGTGGTTAGAGCTTTAACTTTAGGTTGGCATTTAGATGTTGTTTTACCAAGTTTACATCCTTTAAATAATGTTAATAAGCAATATGATTTTTCTGCTATGACACCTATGCAAGTAGAAAATTCCTTTTATAATTTGAATACTATTAAACAACTTATTGTAGGTGGAGGGGTAGTCTCAAAATCATTAGAAGAAAAATTACAAACATTAAAAACTAAAGTTTTTGCTACTTATGGTATGACAGAGACTATTACACATATTGCTGTAAAAAAATTAAATCATAAAATATATACACCCAATTATTATCAATTATTGCCAGGTGTAGAAATTTATAAAGATCAAAGAGATTGTTTAGTGATAAAAGCTCCAAAAATAACAGATGATATTATTTTTACGAATGATGTTGTTCAACTTATTTCTGATAAACAATTTAATTGGCTTGGACGTTTTGATAATGTAATTAATTCTGGAGGTATAAAATTACAACCAGAAGTTATTGAAAATAAATTATCGAATGTACTTACTAATCGTTTTTTTGTGACTGGATTTCCTGATGAGTATTTAGGAGAAAAATTAGTGTTAATTATTGAAGGTAAAGAAACAAAAATAAACTTTACTAAAAGTAACCTTACAAAGTACGAAGTACCAAAAACCATTTATTTTCTAGATAAATTTATTGAAACTGAAACAGGAAAAGTAAACAGAAAACAAACAAAATTACTTCTAGAAAAGTAACCTATCTATTTATATCATAAAAAATATTTTTATCAAACATTTCTTGAATTTCATTTCTTCCTAAACCAAATGGTTCTGTTGTATAATTTTTAGATTTATCTATATCAGATATACCACTTTTTTTATCTGTTTCATAATTATTTTGAATAACAAAAATAGAACCTTTTTTTACAGAAGATATCTTTAAAGTAGAGTAGTAGTTGGTATTTTTATTTTTAAATCTTATTACATCTCCAGCCAAAGGTTCTTTTATATAATTTACAACATCTTTATCATGTTGAGCACTATAATAATAACCAATAGCTATTAAAATCGCTATTATACCTAAACCAGACCAGTACCAAATAGGCGTTTTAGTTTCTCTTTTAATATCTATAGAAGCTCTTCTTAGTTTTTCATTCATACCACTAAACTCATTAGTAGCTTTACAATTATTACATTCAGAAAATACTTTTTTACTCATTGGAAAAACAGGAATCCAATATAAATAACCGTATTTTCCATATACAGATACTGTGTGTGTTGTTATTTGTTAACAAGTATCACATTCAATTGCAGTAGTTCTTTTTGAGTCAATTAAAGAACCTTTAGTTCCGTAAAAAATCATTTGGTTAATTTTAAGATTTTAAATATAAGTTTTTTTCTTTTATTTAATTTTACCTTTTTTAAACCTAATTTTTATATTGAATTATAACTTATTTAATAATTTAAATCCTATTTAAACAAAAGATCTATAGTTAAAACATCTAAATAACCATCTGCTAAAAGATTATTTTTAGTTTCAAAATTTTTAATAGCGTTTAAAGTCTCAATTCTGTAAACACCATCAATTTTTATGCTATCTCCTAATGAAACTAATCTTTTTTGAACCTCATAAATAATGGCATTTTTTTCTCCATTATAAAGATTAACATTTGGGTTGTATAGGTTTTTTATTTTAGCAAATTCTTCTTGCTCTTTAAAAGTCTCTAAATCTATGCCTTCTTCTTCAATAGTTTTAACTTCTATATTTGAAAGTCCGTTTTGTTTTAAGTTAAAAGAGTTTTCTAAAATAGCTTCGTAATAATTTACCTTAGCTAGTTTTTTTGCATAAGTTTCTACAGCAATTTTAGTTTGGTTGTCATCGTCTTCAGGAGTTCTAACATCTATACCATTAGCAGTCGATTGTAACATAACATAACTATCTAACTCTTCTAAAGCTTTGTAATAATTATATAAGAATTCTTGATTATGATAGTTTATAAAGAATATTCATAAGGGTACATTTTTAATAAATTAAGTTTTTTACTTTTGGTTAGGTTATATAAGTAGAAACTAAAAAAGCTAAGGTATTTTCCTTAGCTTTTTCTTTTTAAAATCCTTGAGATAAATTTTTTAAAGAATCTATATCTAATAATTGAATATCTTTTCCTTTAAATACTAAATATTTTTTCTTTTTAAACTCAGATAAAAGACGAATTGCAGATTCAGTTGCAGTGCCAATAATATTTGCAATATCTTCTCTAGATAGATGTATATCTATACAACCATCTTCATTTACTCCAAATTTAGCTTCTAAGTGTAATAAGGTTTCAGCCAAACGTTGTTTCACATTTTTTTGAGCCATATTTACAATTATATCATCTGCATTTTTTAGAGAATTTGCCATGTTTTTTAAAACATCCATTGAAAAATTAGGATTTTTCTCAAGATCTTTTATAATTTCATTTTTTGGTATAAAACAAACTTCCATATCATTTAAAGCAACAGCATTCAAATTAGATACTTCATCAGAAATTAAACTTCTTTCACCAATTAAATCTCCTTTTTTAATTAAGTTGACTACTTGGTTTCTGCCATTTTCACTCATTTTAGAAACCTTACACACGCCATCTTTAATACAGAAAACACCATTAATGTGCTCACCCTCATTAAAAAGAAATTCACCTTTTTTTATAGTTTTTGAAGTTTTACAATTAGACATTCTGATTAACTCATCTTTAGAAAGATGCTTTAAAGAATTAAATTGCCTAACTATACATTGTTCACATTTACTCATAAAGCTTAATACTTTTGCCTTGATGCAAGATAGTAAAAACATGACAAATATCATATTTTTAATATTTTTCTTGTTAGACATTTGTAAAAGGCAAAAGAGTAAATATGAATACTACACATTGTTATCATTGTGGAGATTCTTGTAAAGAAGATATAATTAAAATTGATGATAAAAGTTTCTGTTGTAATGGTTGTAAGACTGTTTACGAGATTTTTTCTGAAAACGATTTAACTTGTTATTACAATTTTCAAGACAATCCAGGTGCAATTCCTACTGAAATAAAAGGGAAGTATGATTTTTTAGATAACACAAAAATTATAGAAAAATTATTAGATTTTAATGACAATGATAATCAAATTGTAACACTTTATATTCCTCATATTCATTGTAGTTCTTGTATTTGGGTATTAGAAAATTTACAAAAATTAAATAATAAAATAATTTCTTCTCAAGTAAATTTCCCTAAGAAAACGGTTCGAATATCTTATAAATCAAATACTACTTCACTCAAAGAAATTGTTTTATTGTTGAGTGCAATTGGTTACGAACCTTACATAAGTTTAGATGATTATGAAACTGGTAAAAATAAAGTAGATAGATCTCTAATTTATAAATTAGGTATTGCAGGGTTTGCTTTTGGTAACGTTATGTTTTTATCGTTTCCAGAGTATTTTGAAGTTTCAGAATTTTGGTTAGAACAATATAAAACTATTTTTCGTTGGTTAATGTTTATTTTCTCATTACCAGTAGTTTTTTATGCGGCTAACGATTATTTTATTTCTGCTTATAAAGGTTTACGCTCTAAAATGTTAAATATTGATGTACCAATAGCATTAGGAGTTTCTGTATTGTTTATTAGAAGTACAATCGAAATTATTTTTGATTTAGGAACAGGATTTTTTGATAGTTTAACAGGCTTGGTTTTCTTTCTCTTATTAGGTAAATTCTTTCAACAAAAAACCTATAACTTCTTGTCTTTTGAGCGCGATTACAAATCTTATTTTCCTATTGCTGTTACAAGAATATCATCAAATCAAAAAGAAGAAAATATACAGATTTATGAAGTAAATAAAGGGGATAGATTATTAATAAGAAATCAAGAATTAATTCCTGTAGATGGAATTTTAATAAATGGAAATGCACAAATAGATTACAGTTTTGTTACTGGTGAAGCTGCACCTGTATCAAAAAAATCGGGTGACAAAATATTTGCAGGAGGTAAACAATTATCTGGTGTCTTAGAAATTGAAGTGTTAGCTTCTGTTTCTCAAAGTTATTTAACACAGCTTTGGAGTAATGATGTTTTTGCTAAAGACAAATCATCTTCTTTTAAAACACTAACAGATAAAATCAGTAAAAATTTTACCATTCTAGTTTTATTAATAGCTTTTATTTCAACTACTTTTTGGTTGTATTTAGATGTTTCAAAAGCCTTAAATGTTTTTACTTCAGTATTAATTATTGCTTGTCCTTGTGCTATTGCATTAGCAGCACCATTTACTTTAGGAAATCTATTACGCATTTTTGGAAAACAAAAGTTTTACTTAAAAAATGCAAAAGTTATAGAACAATTAGCAAGTATAGATACTCTTATTTTTGATAAAACAGGAACGTTAACAACAAATAATGAAAGTAAAATTTCTTATGTAGGTCTACCTTTAAAACAATATGAAAAACGAGTTTTAAAAAGTGCTTTACGTGTTTCTAATCATCCTTTAAGTAGAACATTATATCAAACTTTTTCGGATGTAGAAGTTTTACAAATTGATAAGTATAATGAAGTAATTGGAAGAGGAATAGAAGTAAATTATTATAATAACAGTCTAAAACTTGGGTCATCATCATTTGTAAAGAATCAAGAACAAAAATCTTCTTTTGATACATCTGTACATATAAGTTTTAATGAAAATTATTTTGGAAAATTTACGTTTAAAAACTCCTACAGAAATGGAGTTAAACCATTATTTAATGCTTTAGAAAGTAATTATGAATTGGCAGTTGTTTCTGGTGATAATGAAGGTGAAAAAAAATATTTGCAAAAAATATTACCAAAAAAAACGAATTTTCTTTTCAATCAGAAACCAGAAGATAAATTACAAGTGATTAAAAAATATCAGCAGAAAAATAAAAATGTAGCTATGATTGGTGATGGGTTAAATGATGCAGGAGCTTTAGCACAAAGTGATGTTGGTATTGCATTGTCAGAAAACATAAATGTATTTTCACCTGCTTGTGATGCTATTTTAGATGCTACCCAGTTTTATAAAATCAATCAATTTTTAAAAACTTCTAAAAAATCGATTCAGGTTATTAAGTATGCGTTTGTACTATCATTGTGTTATAATATTATAGGACTATATTTTGCAGTTACAGGTCAGTTAATGCCTGTAATAGCTGCTATTTTAATGCCTTTAAGTTCAATTAGTATTGTGGTTTTTACAACAATATCAACAAATATTTTAGGTAAGAAATTAAACAAATAATATGGAAATAAATAAATATATAGATCATACTTTATTAAAACCCACTGCATCAAAAGCACAAATAATTGAGCTTTGTAAAGAAGCAAAATTATATAATTTTTATGCTGTTTGTGTCAATGGATGTTATGTAGCATTAGCAAAAAATCAATTAAAAAATACTGCTGTAAAAGTTGCTGCTGTAATTGGTTTTCCTTTAGGAGCTATGACAACTGAAGCTAAAGTTTACGAAGCTAAAGATTGTGTAAATAATGGTGCTTCAGAAATAGATATGGTTATTAATATAGGTAAATTAATTGATGAAGAATTCGATTATATAGAAAATGAAATCAAAGAAATAAAACAAGCTATTGGAAATAAAGTTTTAAAAGTAATTTTTGAAAATTGTTATTTAACTGCAAAACAGATAAAAAAAGCTTGTGAATTATCAATTAATGCAGGTGCAGATTATGTAAAAACATCTACTGGTTTTGGTTCTGGAGGAGCAACTATAGAAGATGTAAAACTAATGAAATCAGTAGTAGAAAATAAAGCTCAAATAAAAGCTGCTGGTGGTATTAGAGATATACCAACAGCATTAGAATACATAGAGTTAGGTGTTACTAGGTTAGGAACTTCTTCTGGAGTTTCTTTCGTAACAAAAGGAGTTTCAGATAAAAATAATTATTAAGATGAGTGTACATATCAATGCTAAAAAAGGTGAGGTTGCAGAATCAGTTTTACTTCCTGGAGATCCTATGAGAGCAAAATGGATTGCAGATTATTTCTTAGAAAATGTAATACAATATAATGATGTAAGAGGGATGTTAGGATATACAGGTACTTATAAAGGCAAAACAGTTTCTGTACAAGGCACAGGTATGGGTACACCTTCAACACTTATTTATGCTCACGAATTAATAAACGAATTTGGTGTTAAAAATTTAATTAGAGTAGGTTCTGCAGGGTCTTATCAAAAAGAAGTCAAAATTAGAGATATTGTTATTGCAATGGCTGCTTCTACAAACTCAGGATTAAATACTATTCGTTTTAATGGTGCAGATTATGCACCTACTGCAAGTTTTGATTTGTTTCAAAAAGCAATTAAGGTTGCAGAACAAAAAGGTATTGCTATAAAAGCAGGTAATATTTTAAGCTCAGATGAGTTTTACGCTGATGATTTTAATGATTTTAAAAAATGGGCAGATTATGGAGTTTTATGTGTAGAAATGGAAACAAATGGACTCTATACAGTTGCAGCAAAACATAATGTTAATGCATTATCTATTTTAACTATTTCAGATAGTTTGGTTACAAAAGAAAGAATAACATCAGAAGAAAGAGAGCAAACCTTTAAAGAAATGATAGAAATTGCTTTAGAGTTAGCTTAACAATAAAGTAAATTTAAAAATATTAATGTAAAATGAATAATTCATTAATCCAAAAATATAATATTCCTGGACCTAGATATACTAGTTATCCAACAGTTCCTTTTTGGGATGATACAACTTTCTCTAAACAAAAATGGATAGACAGTTTTAAAAAATCATTTAAAGAAAGTAATGAAAAAGAAGGGATAAGCTTATATATACATTTACCATTTTGTGAAAGTCTGTGCACATTTTGTGCTTGTCATAAACATATTACAAAAAGACATGAAGTCGAAGAAGTCTATATAAAAACTGTTTTAAAAGAATGGCAATTGTATGTTGATTTGTTAGATGAACAACCAATTATTAAAGAATTGCATTTAGGAGGAGGAACACCTACTTTTTTTTCTAAAGAAAATTTGAGAATATTAATTAGTGGTTTACTTAAAAATGCACAAAAACATCTAAAAGCAGAATTTAGTTTTGAAGGGCATCCAAATAACACAACAAAAGAACAATTACAAACTTTATTTGACTGTGGTTTTCGAAGAGTAAGTTTTGGAGTACAAGATTATAATCTAAAAGTACAAGAAGCTATCCATAGAATTCAACCTTTTAAAGCTGTTGAAAAAGTAACAAAATGGTCTAGAGAAATAGGTTACACTTCTGTAAGTCATGATTTAATTTTTGGTTTGCCTCATCAAACCAAAGAAAATGTTATTTATACAATTAATAAGACTAAAGAATTACAACCAGATCGAATTTCTTTTTATAGTTATGCTCATGTTCCTTGGATAAAAGGAGTAGGACAAAGAGGGTTTAATGAAAAGGATCTTCCAAAAGATGAAGAGAAAAGAGAATTATACGAAATTGGTAAACAATTGTTTGCAGAATTAGGGTATGAAGAAATTGGTATGGATCATTTTGCTTTACAGTCAGATACTTTATATAAAGCAACAATAGATAAAACCTTACATAGAAATTTTATGGGATATACATCTAATAAAACACAATTAATGATTGGCTTGGGTATGTCTGCAATTTCTGATTCTTGGTATGGTTTTGCACAAAACGTAAAAACGGTAAAAGAGTATCAAAGTATAGTTAATTCTGGAGAAATTCCTGTTTTTAGAGGTCATATTTTAACAAATGAAGATCAAATTATAAGAACCCATATATTAAATATGATGTGTAATTTTTCTACATCTTGGAAAGAAAATGATTTAAAAATTGAAAATTTAGATTTTCATTTAAATCAGTTAAAAGAATTAGAAAAAGATGGTTTAGTAATTATTAAGAAAAATGGAATTAAAATTCCAAACAGTTCTAGACCATTTGTAAGAAATATTTGTATGGCTTTTGATAAAAAAATACATCAAAAGAAAATTGAAAAACAACTTTTCTCAATGACTATTTAAAAAAAATGAGCTATTTATTTGGAAATCATTTTTTTTGTCTACATTGGCTTTTCATTTAATTCCCCCAAACGATGAATCTACAACAAATAAAAAGACTTAGACTTACAAAAGTAAATGTAAAATTTTTCGATGTTTTCTTTAAAATGCTAATACTTACCTTAAGTTTAGTATTTACTTTAGAGTACTTACTTGGCTAATTATTTACAAAAATTTGTAAGCTTATTATAAAGCTCCATTTTTTAAAATGGAGCTTTATTTTTCTTAAAAAAATCTTAAAAACATGACAATTGTCATATTTTAAGATTTTCTTCAATACTATTTTTGGTTTATCAATTATCAGGCAAGATATGAGCGTAATATACCTACTTCTAACACTAAGTATTTTAGTGGCAATAGTTTTCTTTATTGCATTTATTTATTCAGTAAAAAAAGGTCAGTATGATGATGCTTACACACCCTCTGTGCGTATGTTGTTTGATGATGAATTAGTTAAGAAAAAATAAAAAATCAACTAAAAAATTAATTATTAAATTATGGAGATGCAACAATTTTATTACGATAATAAAATCGTTAAAAAGTTTATCTATGCTACTTTACTTTGGGGTATAGTAGGCTTTACAGTAGGTCTTCTACTGGCGTTTATGTTTTTATTCCCAAATATTACAGATGGTATTTCGTGGTTAAGTTTTGGTCGTTTAAGACCATTACACACAAATGCTGTAATTTTTGCTTTTGTTGGGAATGCAATATTTGCAGGAGTTTATTACTCTTTGCAAAGGTTATTAAAAGCTAGAATGGCTAGCGATTTTTTAAGTAATTTTAATTTTTGGGGGTGGCAATTAATCATTGTAGCAGCTGCAATTACGCTTCCTTTAGGTATTACAACATCAAAAGAATATGCTGAATTAGAATGGCCAATTGATATTGCTATTGCATTAGTTTGGGTTGCTTTTGGTGTAAATATGATTTGGACAATTTTAAAGAGAAGACAGCGTCATTTATATGTTGCTATTTGGTTTTATTTAGGAACATTTGTAACAGTTGCTGTACTTCATATTTTTAATAGTTTAGAATTACCAGTAAGCTTCTTAAAAAGTTACTCTGTGTATGCTGGTGTTCAAGATGCACTTGTACAATGGTGGTATGGTCATAATGCAGTTGCATTTTTCTTAACGACTCCTTTTTTAGGTTTAATGTATTATTTTGTTCCAAAAGCAGCTAACAGACCTGTATATTCATATCGATTATCAATTGTACATTTTTGGTCTTTGATTTTTATTTACATCTGGGCAGGTCCTCATCACTTATTGTATACAGCATTACCAAATTGGGCACAAAATTTAGGAGTTGCTTTTTCTGTAATGTTAATTGCTCCTTCTTGGGGTGGTATGATTAACGGTTTATTAACTTTAAGAGGTGCATGGGATAAAGTAAGAACAGATCCTACTTTAAAATTTATGGTAGTAGCTATTACAGGTTATGGTATGGCTACTTTTGAAGGGCCAATGTTATCTTTAAAAAATGTGAATGCAATTGCACACTTTAGTGATTGGATTATAGCACACGTTCATGTTGGTGCATTAGCATGGAATGGTTTCTTCACATTTGGTATGTTATATTGGTTAATACCAAGAATGTTTAAGACTACATTATATTCTAAAGCTTTAGCAAATTTCCACTTTTGGATAGGTACTTTAGGTATTATTTTATATGCTTTACCTATGTATGTTGCAGGATTTGTTCAAGCTTCTATGTGGAAACAATTTAATCCTGATGGATCTTTAACATATGGTAATTTTTTAGAAACTGTAAACGAAATTATTCCAATGTATTGGATGCGTGCAATTGGTGGAACAATGTTCATTATTGGTGCAATTGTAATGTTATATAATGTTGTAAAAACGGTTAAACAAGGTAGTGGAGTAGAAGATGAGTTAGCAGAAGCAGCACCATTATCGAAAGTTTCTAAATATAGAACAAAAGGAGAAGGATATCATACTTGGTTAGAGAGAAAACCAGTAAGATTAACATTATATGCTACAGTAGCAATATTAATTGGAGGTATTGTACAAATTATACCAACGTTATTAGTAGAGTCTAACATACCAACTATTAGTAGTGTAAAACCATATACACCTCTAGAATTAGAAGGTAGAGATTTATATATTAGAGAAGGTTGTGTTGGTTGTCACTCACAAATGATAAGACCTTTTAGAAGTGAAGTAGAACGTTATGGAGAATACTCTAAAGCAGGAGAATTTGTGTATGATCATCCATTCTTATGGGGAAGTAAACGTACAGGCCCTGACTTGCATAGGGTTGGTCAAAAGTATAATGATAGTTGGCACTTAAACCATATGTATGATCCTCAAAGTACATCTCCAGGCTCTATAATGCCTTCTTATAAATGGTTAATTAGAAACAAATTAGACAAGTCTGCAACAGAAGATAAAATGAAAGCAATGGTTACCCTTGGTGTACCTTACTCTGAAGAAGAGATTGCTAATGCACAAGCTTTAATGGATGCTCAAGGTGCGCAAATTCAAGAGAATTTATATCAAGATCCAGATTTTGCAAAAAGTTATGAAGCAGATAAAAAATATGCTCAAGAAAATGGAGAAGAATTTATAGAAATGAAAGACAGAGAAATTGTTGCAATCATAGCTTACATACAAAGGTTAGGAACGGATATAAAAGTTAAAGAAGAACAAATTTCTAAAAAATAAGATTATGCTAAAATTTGTAAAAAACCATATGGAAAGTATTACTGGAATCGAAATTTATCCATTAATATCCTTAATCATTTTCTTCACTTTTTTCGTCATCTTATTTTGGTGGGTGTTTACTGCAAAAAAAGAGTATATCAATAAAGTGAGTAATATTCCTTTAGATTAAAAATAAAATCAATTAAAAAATGAAAAAATATATTCAATCAACAGGTTATGTGCTATTTGTATTAATTACATTTTTTGCACTTGCAAAATCGTTTATGAGTTATCAAAATCCTTTTGATATATATGAAAACCCATTGGTTTGGTTAGCTTTAATTGGTTTTATTCTAGTAGTTATTTTAAAAGAAGTTGTAAATCAAATGGCAATTTCTAGAGCAAGAGAATTACAAAATGAAAAAGACGGAGTTGTACCAGAAGCACCAAATGCTTGGTTAAAAAAATTACTAAAATCTTGGACCAAAGCAAAAGATATAGAAGAAGAACAAGAAATTATTTTAGACCATAATTATGATGGTATTAAAGAGTTAGATAATTCACTTCCACCTTGGTGGGTATATATGTTCTACATTACTATTGTTTTTGCTGTAGTTTATTTAATTCGTTTTGAAGTTATGGGAGGTGATACACCTGAAATGGAATACGAAAAAGCAGTTGCTCAAGCAAGAATGGAAGTAAACAAGTATAAAGCAAATTCACCAGATGTATTTAATATAGATGACCTAAAATTACTTACAGATGCTAGCGATTTAAAAAGAGGTAAAGCTGTATTTAATTTAAACTGCGCATCTTGTCATTTAGCTGATGGAGGAGGGTCTATTGGACCAAATCTTACAGATGAATATTGGATTTTAGGTGGTGGAATTAAAAATGTATTTAATACCGTTTATAATGGAGGAAGAAATGGTAAAGGTATGATTGCATGGAATAAAACATTAAAAGCAGAAGATATTGCTAAAGTTTCTAGCTATGTAATATCATTACAAGTTACTACACCAGCAAAAGCTAAAGCTCCACAAGGAGAAAAGTGGGAAGAAGAATAAATAGTTAGTTATTTTTATTAATTAGAGAATGGAAGCACCCAAGAATGAACAGTTTAGAGATAGTATAAGTACTATTAATAAAGAAGGAAAACGTTCTTGGGTTTTTCCTAAAAAACCTAGTGGAAAATTTTACAAATACAGAAGTTATGTAAGTTATTTTCTATTAGCTTTTCTACTTTTAGCTCCTTTTATAAAAATTAATGGAAATCAATTTTTATTATTTAATGTTTTAGAAAGACGCTTTAATATTTTTAGTTTTCCTTTTTGGCCACAAGATTTTCATTTGCTAGTTATCTCAATGATTACAGGTGTTGTTTTTGTAATTTTATTTACGGTTGTTTTTGGTCGTTTATTTTGTGGTTGGATTTGTCCTCAAACTATTTTTATGGAAATGGTTTTTAGAAAAATAGAGTATTGGATAGATGGAGATAGAGGAAAACAAATACGTTTAAACAAACAACCATGGAATGCTGAAAAGATTAAAAAGAGATTATTAAAATGGTTTATCTTTTTTATAATTTCTTTTATAATTGCTAATGTATTTTTAGCGTATTTAATTGGTGGAGATACTGTTATAAGTTACATTACAGGTAATCCTTTAGATAATGTAAGAACATTAATCTCATTAATAATTTTTACCAGTGTTTTCTATTTTGTATTTGCTTGGTTTAGAGAGCAAGTATGTATAATTGCTTGTCCTTATGGTCGTTTACAAGGTGTTTTATTAGATAACAAAACTATTAATGTAGCTTATGATTATAAAAGAGGAGAAAGAGATTTAGGTAGATCTAAGTTTAAAAAAAATGAAGATAGAGCAGCACTTGGTAAAGGTGATTGTATAGATTGCAAACAATGTGTTGTTGTTTGTCCAACAGGTATAGATATTAGAAATGGTACTCAATTAGAGTGTGTAAACTGTACTGCTTGTATAGACGAATGTGATCATATAATGGAGAGTATTAATCTCCCAAAAGGATTAATCAGATATGCAAGTGAAGAAAATATAGCTGAAAAAAAACCATTCCATTTTAGTGCTAGAATGAAAGGTTATTCAGCAGTTTTATTGATTTTAATCGGAATTTTAGTAGGTATGTTGTTTTTAAGAAATAATGTAGAAGCTACAATTTTAAGATTGCCAGGTCAATTATATCAACACAAAGAAAACAATATTATTAGTAACGTTTATACTTTTAAAGTTATAAATAAAACAACAAAAGATATAGATAACGTGAGCTATAAAATCTTATCTCATAAAGGTGAAATAAAGCTAGTCTCTAATCATAATTTTAAAGTTCCAAAACAAGGTTTAGCAGAGGGTACTTTATTTATTGAAATAAATGCTTCAGTTTTAAAGGATGATAATATTGATATAGAAATAGGTGTATTTAGTGGAGATAAATTAATAGAAACAACCACAACAAATTTCTTGGGACCAAGAAGTTATAGATAAATTAAGTATATGAAATTTAATTGGGGAACAGGAATCGTAGTTACTATAATAGTATTTATAGCTTTTATAATGTATTTTGTAATTACAATGAGTACAGATAATACTTATAGTCATGATTTAGTTACAGATAAATATTATCAAGAAGAACTAAATTATCAACAAGAGATCGATGCAGAAAAAAATGCAAAGAGTTTAAAAGAAAAAGTAACAATAGAAAAAAACAGCAAGGGCTTAAAAATCAATTTTCCAAAATACTTTAATCCCAAAAGTATAGAAGGTAAAGTGTTCCTATACAGACCATCTAGTAAACAATTAGATTTTGAAATACCTATTTCAATTTCTAAATCATATTTGCTCGTGCCTGAACAACGTTTAGTAGATGGTCGCTGGAACATGAAAATATTTTGGAAACATAAAAATACTAATTATTTAATCAAAAAAGAATTGGTTTATTAATGTTATTATCTGCACTTATATTTGGTTTATTAGGTAGTTTTCACTGTATAGGTATGTGTGGGCCAATAGCATTTATGTTACCTGTAGATAGAGAAAAACCAATTAAAAGATTTTTACAAATTGCTAGTTATCATTTAGGTAGATTATTTACTTATAGTTTAATTGGTTTACTTTTTGGTTTTTTAGGTAAAGGATTTTACTTATTTGGTTTTCAGCAACAGCTCTCTATAATTGCTGGTTTAACCATGATTTTAATTGTTGTTTTTCCAAAAATTACCAAACATAATTGGCTTTCCAAAAAAATGAGCTTTGTAATTTTAAAAGTGAAAAGTGCATTAGGAAAAGAGTTACAAAAGAAAAAAAATGACACTTTTTTTGTACTTGGTTTTTTAAATGGGTTTTTACCCTGTGGTTTGGTTTATATGGCTGTTTTAGGTGCCTTAGCCACACCTACAATTACTCAAGCTAGTTTTTATATGATATTGTTTGGTATTGGTACCATACCATTAATGACAGCCTTTGTGTATTTAGGGAATTTTACTAAAGGTAACTTTAGAAGCTACATTCAAAAAGCTATTCCTATACTAGTTGTATGTATTGGCGTATTATTTGTTTTAAGAGGCTTAGGTTTAGGCATTCCTTTTATATCACCAAATCTAGAAATGAATGTTACAAGTGCAGTTGTAACAGGTTGCCATTAATTTTATTACTATTATTATAGAAATCCAACTTTTAAAGTATGTGTTTTCATATATCTATTTCAAAAAGTAAAAATCAAGTTTCAGATCGTTTTAAAATTGCTTTCGAAGATTTAGATTACGAACCTGTTTTTCATTTAAATGGCTTTAGCAAACAAAAGTGTTATGTTATTCCTATTACAAATAAAAACAAACTCACTTCAGCAGTTTGGGGCTTAAAACCTGCTGATTTTTCTGCTACCGATAATTTTAATTTAAACACCTTAAACGCCAAATCTGAGACTGTTTTTGACAGTCCATTATATAGAAAACCTATTTTAGAAAACAGGTGTTTAATAATTGCATAGTTTTTTTATCATCAAGCTTTCGCCTAATACCGTCAATCCATCCAAAACAGATCAACTCGTCAAGTACGTCCCACATTGAAACGTACTTGTCTGGCTCACTTTTCTTGTGGGTAACAAGCCAAACACTTTCAGGTTGAGCATGATTTTTCAATAACCATGACCTGAGTTCTTCTTGAGAAGTAATTTCAACCTTATCGAAGTTTTCAGTTTTAATCATTTTGTTTAATTACAGCCAACGGTATTGTATATGAAAAGTAGCGGATTTTATGCATTAACTTTTCGGATTATAACCGACCTTTAATTTACTCATTTTCTTTCGATTAAGTGATTAAACCGCTATTTTTTATATACGTTGTTGTGCATAGTGCTTTTTACGTTCAGCTTGGTTTTCCGATGTTTGTTATTTAGTTCAAATGTGAGCGTTGGCAAGACATACTCTTTTACAGTTTTGGCGAAGCTTGGATGATGCGAATTGCAAATGTGTATGGCTTTTGGTGTTGACTTAAAATGAATAGATTTCGAATATTCGATTAATCCATTACAAACTTAAATCCTGCTGTAATAATATTAGAACTAAAAGATGTATCTCTATCGTACTGATAAAATTTTAAGTCAATACTTTTTAGACCTAGTTTCCAAATATGTGCCTTTGCGAAAATATCCGTGTACGACACTCCAAAACCAATTTGATTCGCAGAATATTCGGAAAGGTCATAATCAGATGTATAAAACTCATCAGTAGATAAAGCACTTTCGTAAGGTTTAAAGTAATCAGCTGCTGTTTGATTATAAAATCTATAAGATGGATACAAAGTAAATTTATCAGTTATTTTAATTGGCACTTCTATACTTGCGGTATGTGAGTTAATTCCCCAATCATCAAAATAGTAGCGATAGAATGTTCTTATTGTAAATATTTCATTTAAATACCAATTTAAACGACCTCCAATAGCTATTTTAAATCTATTGTCTGGTAAGCGTTCTATATCATCTGCGAGTTGAAAATCTTCGATAAAGGAATCTTCAACATCTGCAAAATAGACCCTTTGAAAAGGTGTTGATAATAAACCTTGTTGCTTAACTAAATCTAATGCAAGCGAACCTTGCACATTTTTATGTAATATTTGAGAAAACCCAAATCCTAATGCATAGGTGTTTCTGCCACTACTTTCTATTGGTACAAACTGTGGATTATAATTGGGATTACCTGTAATAGTATAATTATTAATATTGAAATCATCATCGTCGTCGTCGTCTCCATTTTCCGGTGCTCTCAACTCTGTTGGATAAATTAGACTCCAACTATCTATAAAGACATTAGCTTTTACACTTACCTCTGTATTCTTTTCGTTAAATAATTTTGTATAGCTACCACCAACACCAGCAGAGAAATAATCGTATTCTGTAGAAACAGAAACAGTAGCAGACCAAATATCGTTCCTGTCATCTGAACTATGACTATAACTACCTGTTACATTTGCCCAATTATCACTACTTGAAGCTCCTGACGAAGCTTGAAATGGGTCTGCTGTTCCACCTCCATCAAAAGGATTTACGTTACTTGAAGAAGCTGATGTGTAAGCAGAAACACCAGCGTCAATGGTTAACACATCATCATCATTTAAAGGTATTGAAACGACAAAAGTTCCTGTAATATCTGTTAATTCTTCTGTACCTATTCCACCACTTACCGCAGCATTATCTCCATCTTGAGAATAATAACTTGTTAGAAAATCTACTTCGGTAGTTTCTAATACACGTTTTTTATAAACTTTAGTCGAGTTTTGTGCTGTTTGCGAATATGATTTAGCAAAAGCAAATACGCAGAATATTAAAATTATTTTTTTCAAATTTCTTGTTTTTTTTATTAGTTACAACCACAGCCTCCTCCAGTTTTTCCTCCATTTGCTCCTACAGCTGCCTCGCGATATGAATGCATTGTGGAAACATTTCGGTCACATTTCTTATCTGCCAATGCCATATCTGGGTCATTTATATTTACTTTTTCGTATTCTTTAACCACAACACAACTACTAAAGCAAGTTGTTATCAATGCAGTGTATATCAACTTTTTAATCATAATTTATCTATTTCTATATTCTTTGATTTCGTAATATTTCCTTTATCATCTATGATAATACATTCTATTTTTGGTAATTGATTAATGCGGTCTAATCCAGCTTCTTTTCCCATAACAAATACTGAAGTTGCTAGTGCATCTGCCAATTCTGCTTTAGGCGCAAATACGGTTACACTTATAAGTCCTGTAGAAGGATATCCAGTTCTTGGGTCTATTATATGTGTGTATCGTTTGCCATTAAAGTTTACATACTTTTCATAATTTCCTGAAGTAACAACAGCTCCATTTGTAATAGGTAATAATGCAAAGACTTTATTTTTATCCATTGGGTTTGTGATAGCTACTTTCCATTCATTTCCATTTGGTTGTTTTCCCCAAGTATTCATATCTCCAGAAGCATTAATAATTCCAGAGTTTACACCTTTTGAAATGAGAAGTGTTTTTGCCTTATCTGCTGCGTATCCTTTTCCAATAGCACCAAAACCAATTTTCATTCCCTCTAATTTAAGAAATACAGTGCTATTCTTTTTATCTAAAATAATGTTTTGATAGCCAACTTTTTCTACAGAAGCTGTTATTTCCTCTTTTGAAGGCATTTTGGTCATACTTCCATCAAACTTCCAAATTCTGTCCATTGAAGCATAGCTAATGTCAAAAGCACCATCAGTCAATTTTGAAATGCCTATTGCTCTTTCAATTAAGTCAAACAATTCTTTGTCAACTTTCACAGGTTTAATTCCTGCATAGCGATTAATTTCTGATGTTTGAGAATTAGCATCCCAAGATGAAATTAATTTTTCAATTCTTGATATTTCTGCGACAGCAGTATCAATATATTTGTTTGCTTGTATAGAATCGTTTGCTACAACAGTAATATCAAATCGGCTACCCATTAATTTGAGTGTTCTCTTATAAGGTTGTTGTGCCGTACAACCCAATATTGAGAATAAAAATAATAAAGTGATTAGATGTTTCAAATTACTTTGTAAAAGCGTTTAATTCTTTAATATAATTTTCTGGTGTCGTTTTTTTGTAGCTACTTTCTCCTAATACTTTGCCACTAGAATCAAGTACTACAACAAAAGGAAAAAATCCTTGTTTATTGTATTTTTCAGCAAGTAATGCGTTCGCTTTTGTTTGTTTTTCTGATAATTTATTTTTCTTTCTTCTCGGAAAATCAGCCTTTAGCATAACGTAATGTTCTTTCGCGTACTTTTTAAAGGTATCAGTACTCCAGATTTCACGGTCTAATTTTATACAAGGCCCACACCAATCTGAACCTTGAAATACTAATATTATGGGTTTGCTTTCTTTGGTCGCAATTTCTTTTGCAAAATTTATTTCTGTTTGCCATTCTTGAGCAATTATTGTATTTAAACTTACAATCATTACAATTAATGCCACAATAACTTTTTTCATTTTATTATTATTTATTATTGATAAATGAGATTGTCAACAACTAGACAATACCTATTTAACGAATATATTGTTTTTTTGTTATAAACAACTCATTTTTTTTTCAGTTTAATATTAGCATCAATTTGAGCGTTGGCAAATAAACTGCTCTTTTGTTTTTTCAGAGTTGGCTTATATGTCGGAAAAAAATAAATGTGCTATTTGTGCGGCTGGCTTTTTTTTCAGCTTGCAGGTAACGGTCTCGGCTATCAGTAGTTGCGTGGTTTAGTACTAAACTTTGCAAGTAAACACCAAACTGAAAATCCGCGAGGATTTTCAGAAATAGGCGAGAACAAGCAATTACTTATAGCCAATGTTGTGTGTTCGGCATTTTTATTTTCAGTCAATTCCAAGTTGTTTATGCATTGCTTTCCATTCTTTCCCAAATTCAATCATTTCTAATGCAGCTTTTCGCTTGTCTTCGGGCAGACATTGAATGCAGGTCGGATACTGAATGCCCTTGTAATGCTCTTTACATTTAGGGCATAATTCCATACTTTTTAAATCATAGTTAGATGCGCATCTTCTACAAGCAGTTATTGTATCTTCAAAGGAAAGATACTTTATATCGTCATCCAAATAGAGTAAAAACGCTTCTTTCCCTATTAATTCTTCATCTTTAGTTTTGGCCTTTTCTCTTTGAAACCAATATTTTATATTCGATAAATTGTGATTATTTTTCCATTTGTCTTTTGACACAAAACACTTATCACGAACATCAAGAGCTTCTTCGTCAGTATAAAAAATTGTGATGAGTTCTTCTAACGATTTATAATTTGGTTCGTCAAACTCGTTTCGGCATACTGCACAACGATATTTCGGTAGTTTTCTAACTCTCTTGTTAAGACGGTTGTCTCCACAATTTAGACATAAGGGAACAGCATTGTAATTATATTTTTTTAAAATATGTTTCTTAAATTCTGATTTATCAATGTCAGAATTAGTTTCTTTAAAAATTTGAGTGTAATTTCTTGTTATTTCTCTTTCGTAGTCCGCATATTTTTTTGGGTGAGAAAGATGCTGAATTGTTAACGTGTCTGTACTGTCACATATTTCGCATTTTTCCTTAAGAATTTTAGCTCTTCTTTCTTTCCAATCTTGTGTATGCCACGACCGTTGTCCTTCTTTGTAATTCTTTCAATATTGTTCTTTAGCAAATTCTAATGAAATTTCTCCATTGATTAGTTTTTCCCTTAATTCGATACGTTCGTTATATGTCAACATACTTCAATTGTATTTATAAATTATAATGTTTAATATATTCGAACTACCATCCTTTTTTCTGCTTCAAAGTTCCATTGTACCTGCCACGCTCTACCATCTATTTGGTCAAGCAAAATGAAGTTATATGAATTTGTTGTTGGATAAAGAAAAAATCTGCCATTCTTCTCTTCGTCTTTAGTTACCCGTGAAATGTCGGATAATGTAGTCTCAAATTGATTGTCTTTCAGACTCCATTGGACTTGCCACATTTGTCCATTTCTCGTATTCAATTTGATGAAATTATATATATTGGATGTAGCAAAGAGTCGATAGACAACAGTACTATCCGTAGAAATGTTTTGAATAGGAGGTTGGGATGTGCTTTGAGCAAAAGTTAACATTGTCGTTAATGTAAAAATTAATGTTAGAAAAAAGGTCTTCATAAATCTGTTATTATTCATTGTTCATTTTTAGAGTCTCGTTTGTTATGCTGACGTGTTTGTATATGGTTTGTTGCGTGATTTAGTACGTAATTTAGCAAATAAAAACCGAATAGAAAATCCGCGAGGATTTTCGTAAGTAGGCTCGAACTAGCAATAAATTATATACGGTGTTACCTGCAGGCTTTATCTTTTCACTACTAATTTGTGAGTTGTTTTAATATTCGATGTTTCTATAGAAATAAAATATACACTACCATTAGTTAGTTTGGTAATGTCCTTTTCATAAAAATTACTCCCAATTGATAAATTAGATAATATAACTTTGTCAATAATTTTCCCGTTTAAATCGTGTATAATTAATTTTACATCTTCAACTTCATTCAAATTAAATGCAACCTTTAATCTGCCATCATTTGGATTAGGATATATTTTTAAATTTAAGTTATTTGTACTTGATTCATTTAAGTCATCAACAGATAAACTTGTAGGTTTCTTTATTAAAACCTTAAAAATTTGATTATTGGCACTACTTTGTGTACCATCATTAATAAAGAAAATATTAGGTTGTGTACTACTTATACCTCCATAAATATAACCTATCAAAGTTTCTTCAGTTGTTAGATAATCTAATTTGAAAACTTCATTATTAAAATGTGGAAAATCTAAATTTGGAATAAATTCTGCTCCTGCTCCTAAAAGTGAGGGCATCTCAATAGGTAATTTATATTCAGCCATATTTCCAGAACTAACTCTAGTAACTCTAGCAATAGTATTTACAAAAGGAACATTATCGTCTTGAACTAAAGTTCCTGAATTATCATAAAACTGAGCAATGCCTCCAAAGAAAACAGTATGCATTTCATTATCTTGTTCAGAATATATTGGTAAAACAGGACAATGGTAATGATTGTAATATTGTTGAAAGGTATTATTTACAGTGTAATTATTACTATCAACAGTTACAGAGTTTAAGAAAGGTAAATTTACTGTTTGTTGAAAAACACCTGAAAACATTGTTATTCCTTCATCTCCATTTGGCAAAATTTGTTGTTCTGCATTGTAATCTCTACGATGTAAATTATTACTATCAGTATGAGGTGTTAGATGTGTTATTGTAATGGTTGTACCATTATCTGAAAGATTAAATTTTCTAATCGCATCTGTATATTCTTGTATAAATCCTGGTCCGTTATTTGGTCCCATAGGATTGTATCTTCCAATGAATTTTTGTCCACCTAGTAAGTAATATGTGTTATTTATTTTTTTTAATCTACCACCAGTTACTTGAAATTGTGTGTCTGTAATTTGTCTGAAAAAAGTAGATATTGTAGTGCTATTTATAATACCATTTATAACATCAGATACTTTAATTGCAGTTAATTTATCAAATGTTGTATGGTCATTTTCAGTTGGGCTAAATCCATAACCACCTATACAATATAAATAATCTCCTTCTTGATAAAATTCCATATTTGTAGAACTTAATTGCTCTTGAATTGAAGTAGGTAATGTAGTTAAAGGTGCACTCCATTTTTGAAGAGAAATTGGGTCAACAACAAGTAATTGATTATTGTGTCCAGCAACGTCAAAAGATGCCCAAGGTTGTCTTCTATGAAGTCCGTCAAGCCTGCCACCAACGATAAGCCACTTTCCATTTGCTTGTCCAAATGCATAGGATTGAATACCACCTAAACCTGATATATTAATAGGTTCAATACTAATCTCAAAAGGTGCTGTTTGAGAAAAAACAGTAGAAAAGGTTAGTATGAATAATGTTGATAAGATTAAGTTTTTAAAAAATAACATTTTATAGAATATAAGTTAGATTTCAAATTTAGAAATATACTTTATGGTATACTGTAACATTGGTTACCTAGGTTTAACGTGAATTGTAAATTTGGTGTCAAGGTTGTTTTTCAGCTTGCAGGTAACGGTTAGTATAAAATGCGTTTTAATGCATTTTATACAGTGTTGTATTGCGTTTTTATTTTAATAATTGCCTTTGCCTTCTACACAATGTCTGATTCCACCTCTTGGGTTTTCCATATCTCCGATATATCTAGGAATCACATGACAATGAAAATGCATTACGGTTTGTCCAGCGGCTTCACCACAATTCATTCCAATATTATAACCATCTGGTTTATGATCTTTTTCAATTATTTCCTTAGCTATCTCTATCAATGAATTCAATTCATTTTGTTCTTCTTTATTCAGCGAGAAATAGTCAATTTTTTCGGAAATAGATATTATAAGAATATGCCCTGGAGAAACGGGATAACCGTCATAAATCATGAAGAAATACTCTCCTGAGTAAATCTTTTTGTCTTCTGATATATTTGAAAATACACTCATTAAAATGTTCCTTGAAGTTGTTCGCTAGGTGTCCAAGTTACAATTGAATTTTCAAGAGCTAGATTATATTGCTTTTCTAAAAATGCTCGTCTTAATTCTTTTGTTTTTCCTGTTTGGTTAATAATTGTTTCGGCTAAAGGATGCTTGCTAGTGATATAAAATTCGTTTCGATTAAATAGTCTGTTTAAGTACTTTCGATCAGGAACTTTTGCCCCTTTTTCCTTTGTGCTATTCATAGACGAATGGGCTAAAACTAAATTCCAAACACCATTTATATTTGCCCCACTATTCGCATGAATCTGCTTATTTACATGCGGTAGAAAATGGTCAACATGGCATATGTCTGAACTGCCTTGAATGATCGATATATCCATGAAGCTGTAGAAACATTTCCCTTTTTGATATCCGTTTAGAGAATCTCTAACCGATGTTATGTCAACCCTTTTCATAAAATCATTTTCTAGAAAGAAAAGAGAAGAAGCTTCATCATATTTTACTTCAAGAAGATTAGGGTTTATTTGTAGGTTCCATGCTGTTTCAACTAACTTCCATCTCGCTTCCGTCTCATTTTCAAAGTTTTGAAAGTGAAAACTTTCTTTAAGTCTCAGTAAGTCATCAGTGATTACAATCCGCTTATTCCCTTTAGAATAGTCCTTTTCGTAAAACAAGTTTGGAATTTGACCACCATTAACGTTTTGAAAGGCGTCAACAACATTTACAAATCCTAACCTTTCGGTTTGTTGTAATAGTTGTGCTTCATCAATAAGTCCTTTGTTGTAATCTCTACAAAAATTTAGAAAGCTGCTTGAACTTGAATTTCCCTGTTTGTCACTTTTTTTAAGGTGTTCTGTTATGTTTCTGGAAAACGGTTTAGCTAATTCTTTTAGTGAAATTGAAGTTGTTTCCTTTTCAATTAATTCCAAAAGACTTTTTGCGAATGCGAATTTGTAGGTAGCTGAATTTTTTCCAAATAGAATTAAGGCTCTCCATTGAGACTCTAAACTTGGATCATTTATTTGGAATTCAGTCATTGGTTTTTAATGCAATACAACTAGTTATATGTGTTATTTTGTCGTCGATAACCCGATAAAATTGTGGGATAACGACGTATAGCAATCGTTGTTATCTGCTAAAGATATTATTTTTTAAATTAAAAATTTACAAATGGTTAAAAAATACATAAGGTACAGGGGTCACCACAACCTTAGTTAAAAACTATAGCAACTTTTTTTAAAACTTACTATAGTTTACCAATAAACTTACTATAGTTTGTTTAGAAACTATGTATAGTTTGTTGCAAAACTAAGGTTAGTTTTACTGCTAACAAACCATAGTTTTAAAAAAAGTAAGGATAGTTTTTTTGCATTTTTTTTATAAAAAAAATCCCAACAGTATTTTACTGTTGGGATTGTGTAAAAAATAATTTTTGCTTTTAGGCAACGTTATTCGTAAGTACCTTAAACTTAACAGTTTTGTTATTTAAAGCTACTTTTAAATCGGCATCAGGTCTAAATTTTATACGTAAATCTTTTACCACACTTGGGTTAACCTCTTCTGCAGAGGCAACACCATTAGATTGTACACCTAATTGAAACGAACCTAGTTCGTCTAATTTTACAATCTTGCCTTGTTTGAGCTCATCAATAATATTGTGTAATAAAGAGGTAATAACTGCGTAGCAGTCTCCTTTTCTTACAGTACTTTGATGACTAACCAAGTGTGCCAAGCGCTTTAAATCGGTTTTACCTGTTGCTACTGCTTGGGCATAAAATTTGTTTTCCGCTTCTCTGTCCTGCGGATTAGGACGTTCTACGATATTTAAATTTATCATAATTATATTTTTTAAATTAAAAATTACAATACTTTTTTATAGAGGTAATTGCATCGACAACCTCTACGTTTCGTCTGTTCAATAGGGGGGTACCTATTGTAGCCTTTCGATTTTCTGCTACACTTCTTTATTGCAAGAAGGAACGTTGTTAAAAAATTATGTTTTCATGGTGTTACCAAATGCAGTTCGAGGTACTGCTTTAAAAATTAACTTTTTTTATTTGGTAAGCTTACAGAAGTATTGTAAATTTAAATCGTCAAACAAAAATTACACACTTCTAAAAGTGTTACCTAAACAAAGTCTCATAAGCCTCGTCTTACTGAGACTTTTGTCTTTTTTAAAGATAATTGTAATTTTTAAATTTCTAAAAAAAAGTTCTTAACAAATATTAACTATTTTTTAATGATTTATGCGTATGTAGTATAGGTAAGCCTAATGAATATTAAAAAATATAAAAATGAAAAAAATGAAAATAATACTAGTTTTTACTAATTATTGGAAATATTATTTTTAAAGAAATTATGATACCTTGAAAAGTATATTTGAACAGTTTTATTTGTTATAACAGTTAGTTAAGAAAAAAAGGAAAACAAATTACTTTCCGATACAAAAGTTAGAAAAGATATGGCCTAAAATATCTTTATCTACATCATAATCTCCAGTAATGGTACCTAAATGACGCAAGCACTCGCGGATATCTATAGCAAATAAGTCAGTAGAAATTTCTAAGTCAATGCCTTGTTGTACAGAGTTTATAGCTGCTAAAGCATTGTTTAAGGCTTCAAAATGACGTGAATTGGTAACAATTGTTTCATTATTACTTAATGCACCAATATTAACTAGAGAAATTAATTCGTTTTTTAAATCTTCTATTCCTGCTTTATTTTTTGCAGAAAGTAGAATTAAATTGTCTATTTCAGATTCCAGAGCATTTCTATCATCCTTAGAAATTAAATCTATTTTATTAGCAATCACTAATAACCTTTTATTTGGAAATCGTTTTTTTATTAGATCTATTTCTTGCTTTCTTTGAGCTTTTTTCTCAGTTCTAGCATCTATTAAGAAAATTATTAATTGAGCATTTTCTGCTTTTTCATAAGCTTTTTTAATACCAATATTTTCTACAACATCTTCAGTTTCTCTTATACCAGCTGTATCTATAAATCTAAATATAACTCCGTTTATACTTATTTCATCTTCTATGGCATCTCTTGTGGTACCAGCTATATCAGATACAATTGCTTTTTCTTCATTAAGCAAGGCGTTTAATAAAGTTGATTTACCAACATTTGGTTCACCAATAATAGCAACAGGTATTCCATTTTTCATGGCATTTCCAAAAGCAAAAGAATCTATTAACCTTTTTAGAACATATGTTATTTTAGCAACTAGTTCTTTAAATTGAGTTCTATCTGCAAATTCAACATCTTCACCAGAAAAGTCTAATTCTAGTTCAATTAATGCAGCAAAATCTAAAAGTTTGGTTCTTAATTCTTTTAGCTCATTGGTAATACCACCACGCATTTGCTGAATAGCCATTTGATGACTTGCAGATGAGTTTGAAGCAATTACATCTGCTACTGCTTCAGCTTGCGATAAATCCATTTTACCATTTAAAAAAGCACGCATGGTAAATTCGCCATTATCTGCCATTCTGCATCCATTAGCTAAAAATAATTGAATTATTTCTTGTTGAATATAAGTAGATCCATGACAAGAAATTTCAACAACATTTTCACCAGTATAAGATTTTGGATTCTTAAATACAGATACCAAAACTTCATCTAAAACAACATCTTCAGTAACAATATGCCCTAAATGTATGGTATGTGTTTTTTGAGCATTCAGTTTTTTACCACTAATAGATTTAAAAAACTTAGATACGATGTTAATTGCATCATCTCCAGAAATACGAATTACTGCAATGGCACCAACTCCTGCTGGTGTTGCTAATGCTATTATGGTATCTTGCTTAAGCATATTGCAAAAATACATAAAGTAATAACAGAAATAAAAAAAGCGCAACATTTTAATGTTGCGCCCTAGGCTGTTTGTTATTTTCTATTATTTAATGGTATTAAAATCAGCTACATTAAGTTCTATGGTTTTACCATTCGATAAATGTAAAGTGTATAAACCATCATTAAAGATGCTATCTTTCATAGTAAAGAAAACATTGTTTTTATCTATCATTTTTTCGATTCTAATATCACTGTTTTCAACAGAAACTACCAATCCTTTTTTGGTTAGCATAAAGTTTAAATCTGCTTCTTTACTTTTTATATAGCTCACTTTTGCTTCTTTATCAAAAGAATAATCGCTATCAGCATCAATTCTAATTGTTTTAGTTACCTGAGTTGGTAAATAAATAATATCTTGATTTAACTTGTACTTATCTTCTGGGTCTAAAATTACTGGGGTTACAACTTCGGTAGTTTTAAAGTGTTTTACATTTACTATTTCGTTGTTGTCATCTAACATTTCTAATTCTTCAAAATCATTTAATGTCCATCTGTTTTCTAATTGTGCAAAGGTGTTTATAGATGATAATATTATTGTTAATAAGGTAATTTTTAAAAATTTCATAATTTTGATTTTATAGGTTAGTTATTCGTTTTAGGCTAAATACTTTGTTATTTAACAAAGTCTGTATTTAGCTCTTTCTTGGTGCTTTTAGACCAAGCATTTAACAACCATATAGATTTTTCTAATTCTCTTATATAAGCACCAATCATATCTACAGTACCTTCGTCTTTAGCTTTGGTTGCTCTTTCTATAATTTTGCCTAATTGTTCTAATATTATTTTATTATCATTAATAATATCTGCTACCATTTCTTCATCAGTTAATAAAGGACTAGATTCTTTAATTCTAGAAACTTCAATATAATCTGATAATTTACTGATTGGATGATATTTTAAAGTAACTATTCTTTCTGCAACTTCATCAATCTTTACTCTTGTATCATTATACATTTCTTCAAATCTATTATGAAGATCGAAAAAGTTTTTACCCAAAATGTTCCAATGAAAATTTCTTAATTTTTGATAGTGAACATGAAAATCTGTTAGTAGCACATTTAGTTCAGATACTACTGGCAGTACTTTTTGATTGTCTATGTTTAAATAATTCATTTTGTATTGTTTTAATTTCTTCTCTACAAAAGTATAATAGATATAAACCTTTTATTTGCTCTTATAATTTTTATCTTAACTCTTTTCATAAAATCTGTTCTCATTTCCTATTTTTGTAACATCAGAATAATTTTTGCGTCAAATAAATAAAACATATAAAATGATGAGAGAAGATAAACAACTACTTGTATTAACACATTTAAGCCAATTACTAGATTTTGTTTCTGGTGTTGGAGGTTTTATTGTGCCTTTAGTTATTTGGTTAATAAAAAAAGATGAAATTGTAGATATGGATAGACAAGGAAAAGAAATTTTAAACTTTAGAATATCTATGTTTATTTACATATTAATATGTATTCCTTTAATTTTACTATTAGGATTAGGTATTTTAGGATTAATAGTTATAGGTTTCTTTTATTTAATTTTCCCTATTGTAAATGCTGTAAGAGTAAGTAATGGTCAAGAACCTAATTATCCTTTAACTTTAAAAATTATTAAATAGATTTTATAAAATCTTCATATTCTAAGAAGAATAGCTCAAATTTAGACATGGTTTCGTATAAAAATTCGTAGCAATCTCTCCACGAATTTTTATTATATATGCTAAATTTTTGTTGATGAGGAATGTATATTCTATGAATTACTTTTCCATTTTCTAATTCATAGTTATTATCGAAAATAACTTCAGGAATTTCATTTTCTAATAATGATTTAAGAGAAAGCATTTGATCATAATACATCAAATTGGTTAATTCGTCTGGATTTTCAAAATCAAAACAAACCATTGCTTTTTTTCTATCTGCAAGAAATTTAAAAGCAACTCCTTTTATTTTGGTATTGTAGAGTAACCATTTTCTAGGAAATGATTTTCCAAAACTTGTCCAAAACTCTTTTCTTAACCTAGCTGATTCTTCTTTAGAAAACACTATCCATGAATTTTTGCAAGTTTTCCTCTTTCACGCATTAATTCAGATTCAAAATTTAAAAGAGCATTCCATTTTTTATCTACGATTTCTCTATCTTGATATTGTCTTGCAAACTTTAAAAAAGTAGTGTAATGGTTAGCTTCAGAAATCATTAAGTTTTTATAAAACTTTTTTAGTTCTACGTCTTCCATATTTTCAGAAAAAACTTTAAAACGCTCACAGCTTCTGGCCTCTATGAGAGCAGCAACTAATAGTCTTTGAATTAAGGCATCTGTTCTGTCTTTTGTTTTAGGAAAGAATTTTTGTAATCGAACTGCATAATCGTTTTTTTGTTCACGTCCTAAAACCATTCCTCTTTTTACCATTAATAAATGTACCATTTTAAAATGCTGCATTTCTTCAATAGCAATGTTGCTCATTTCTTTAACTAACTCAGTTTCTTCTGAATAATTTATAATTAATGATACTGCATTAGAAGCTGCTTTTTGCTCTAAAAAAGCATGATCTGTAAGTATTTGCTGCAAATTGTCTTTTGCTATTTCTGCCCAAGAAGTTTCTGTATCAAATTGTAAACCTAACATAAATTATTTTTTTGCAAAATTAGAGATAATTTCAATTTAGAAACTTGCAAATCGTATATTTTTTATAACTTAGTTTTTTTTACAATATGATTGAATTAGCAGGAATTATTATCTTAGGTATATTAGCTCAATGGGTTGCATGGAAGTTTAAAATACCTGCAATATTACCTTTAATATTAATAGGATTATTAGTAGGCCCAATAGCAGCTACTTACTTAACAGAAGATGGATCTAAATGGATAGAACCAATATGGAATGGAGAAAAAGGTTTATTTCCTGGTGATTATCTTTATTATTTTGTGTCTTTAGCTATTAGTATTATTCTTTTTGAAGGAGGATTAACTTTAAAAAGAAGTGAAATAAAAAATTTAGGACCTGTAATTACAAAACTCATTACTTTAGGTTCTGCTATAACTTTTTTTGGAGCAGGTATAGTTGCTCATTTAATTTTCGATTTAAGTTGGGAATTATCTTTTCTTTTTTCAGGTTTAATTATTGTTACAGGACCAACAGTGATTACTCCAATTTTAAGAAACATCCCTTTAAAAAGAGATATTTCTACTGTTTTAAAATGGGAAGGTATTTTAATTGATCCAATAGGAGCACTTGTTGCTGTATTAGTTTTCGAATTTATAAGTGTTGGTGGAGGTGGAGGTTTTACCAAAACTGCTTTAATTGAGTTTGGTAAAATTTTACTTTTTGGAACAACATTTGGTTTCACATTTGCTCATGCTTTAGCTTATGCTGTAAATAAGAAAATGATACCCCATTATTTATTAAATGTAGTATCCTTATCAGCAGTATTATTAGTTTTTGTAGAATCTGAAATTTTTGCTCATGAATCTGGATTATTAGCTGTAGTAGTAATGGGTATGGTTTTAGGAAATGGAAAACTAAATAATATTAAAGAGTTACTTTACTTTAAAGAATCATTAAGTGTATTGCTTATTTCAATTCTATTTATTTTACTTGCAGCTAATATTAATATGGAAGCTTTAATGCTTTTATATACATGGAAAACAGCTGTGTTATTTGCTATTGTAGTTTTTCTTATAAGACCTTTAGCCGTCTTTTCTAGTACGTTAAACTCTAAATTAAAATTACAAGAAAAATTATTTATTAGTTGGGTTGGTCCTAGAGGTATAGTTGCAGCTGGTATTGCTTCTCTTTTTGGAAGTAAATTGATTAAACAAGGTGTTGAAGGTGCAGAATATATTACTCCTCTAGTATTTATGATTGTATTAGGTACTGTTTTATTAAATGCAACTACTGCTAGATTATTTGCAAAATTAGTAGGTGTTTTCTTAAAGAAATCTAATGCTATATTGTTGGTTGGTGCTTCAAATCCTTCTAGATTAATAGCTAGTTATTTAAGAGATAAAGGAAAACGAGTAGTTTTAATAGATTCTAATAAAAACTTTATTAAACAAGCACAAGATGATGATTTAGAAGCGCTTAATGTAAATATTTATGATGATGAATTATCAGATAATATTGAGTTGAGTGATGTTGGTTATTTAATTGCTATAACTGGTAATGATGCAGTAAATAAATATGCGCTTGCTAATTTTTCTAAAATATTTGGAGAACATGGTTCTTTTAGATTAGCGTCATCCATAGAAATTTTAAATGCAACAGACGAAGAAAGACAAAAGTTCTTTACTCCTAAAGATGACTATATTAATTTAAGTGAAGCTTTTAGAGAAAACCCAAATATTATTGAGGTTAAAATAAAGAATGAAACTGAGTACTCTAATATTTTAAATCTGTTAGCTAAAGAAGAAAAATCTATTCCACTTTTTATAGATAATACAAAAGGTATTTATTTAATATCTGAATTTGAAAAAGAAGGTTTTGAAAAGAAAGATGTAGTACTTTCTTATTTAGGTAAAAATATTGGAGATACTTATAAATCTAATTCGAAAGTCTGACGTAATTTTTCTAAAAGAGGGTTTTTTTCTTTTAGTTTGTTAAACTTCTCTTGAGGAGTATAAGCAAACTTTTTTTCTTTTTTCTCGTTTAAAATTAAATGAATTTCAATTCCATAATTATTTAATTTCTCTCTGAGAAATTTTAATAGTTTTGGTTTTCCTTTTAAAAATTGATCTTTCATTAACTTGTTAGGTACAGAAAAAACAATTTTAAACTTATTTTCTAGAACTGGCTCATCAGTAGCTATAATTGCTGCCATACTATTTTCACCTCTTTTTTGCAAAGATGTTACATATTTTTTCCAAACGTTTTGTAATATTTTTTCAGTAAAAACCTCTTTTGGATGATTGTCAAAATTTTCTTGATCAGCATTCTTTTTTACATCATTTTTTTGATGTACACTTTTTAAAGAATAAATAGATCTTCGTCTTTCAACAGACTTTAAAACTGGTTTTTCTAATTTTGGTTTAGCAACTTCTTCTTGTTTTTCAATCGGTTTAGAAACAGATATTTTTTCTTTTTCAACTAAAGTGTTTACAACTTTTTTTGCAGGCGAAAGTGCTTGAAAAAATGTAGCAGGAATTATGTAGTTAGCTGACTTTTTTTTTTCTCCATCAAAAGTGATAGAGGCAATTTGCATAAGTGTAAGTTCAACTAATAATCTTTGATTTTTACTTGTTCTATAATTTAAATCACAGTCATTTGCTTTTTCTATAGCTTGCATTAAAAAAGGAACACTTGCTTTAGTAGCTTGATTTAAATACTTCTTTTTTGCAGTATCACCAACTTCTAATAAAGTAATAGTCTGTTTGTCTTTAGCAACCAATAAATCTCTAAAATGGCTAGCTAAACCGTTTATAAAATGATGACCTTCAAACCCCTTTGCTAATATTGAATTAAAAGCATTTAATACATCTGGTATCTTGTTTTCTAAAAGTAAGTCCGTCATTTTAAAATAAGAATCGTAATCTAATACATTCAAATTTTCTGTAACTGCCTCTCTTGTTAAATTAGAACCAGAAAAACTAACAACTCTATCAAAAATAGAAAGTGCATCACGCATTGCACCATCTGCTTTTTGAGCAATAATATGCAATGCATCATCGTCTGCTGTTATATTTTCTTTCTCACAAATTAATTTTAAATAATTTTTTGCATCTAAAACCCCAATTCTTTTAAAATCAAAGATTTGACAACGAGATAAAATTGTAGGAATTATTTTATGTTTTTCTGTGGTTGCTAAAATAAAAATAGCATGCGCAGGCGGCTCTTCTAATGTTTTTAAAAATGCATTAAAAGCAGCTTGAGAAAGCATGTGAACCTCATCTATAATGTAAACTTTGTATTTACCTGTTTGTGGAGGTATACGAACTTGATCTGTAAGACTTCTAATATCGTCTACAGAATTATTAGATGCAGCATCTAACTCAAAAACATTAAAAGCAAAATCTTCTTCTTCAGGATGATTGCTGTCTTGTAAGTTTATTTTTTTTGCTAATATTCTAGCACATGAAGTCTTACCAACTCCTCTAGGTCCAGTAAATAAAAGTGCTTGTGCTAAGTGATTATTTTTTATAGCATTTTCTAACGTATTTGTTATGGCTTGTTGCCCAACAACATCCTCAAAATTTTGAGGTCTATATTTACGCGCAGAAACTATAAAATGCTCCATAATTCAATTAGGTTCTTACTACAAAAGTAACTATCTACTTACGGTTTTACAACTTGGTTTCTTAACAAAATGCTAAAGTTGTAAACAAATTGTATGGTGTTGATAATACTATCGACAAAAAGTATAGATCGAGTTTTTAAATCGAGTTAATAGTTCAGAAATTTGTACCTAGAAAAATTTTTCTTGGTACAAATTTTAATAATAAAAATAAATTTATGAAAGCTATAAAATCATTATCTGTAATTACAATTTTTCTTTTTTTTATTTCTTGCTTTGGATTTTCTAATGACAAGGATACATTAAATTCGAATTCAGAAATTTTAGAAAATTCAATAAATAGTAATACTAAAGTAGCTTATTTTGCTAGTGGATGTTTCTGGTGTGTAGAAGCTATTTTTGAGAGTGTAAGAGGAGTAGAAGAAGCTGTTTCTGGTTATGCAGGTGGCCATACTAAAAATCCAACATACGAAAGTAGCAATACTGGTAAAACTGGGCATGCTGAAACTGTGGCTGTTTATTATAACCCAGAAGTAGTTAGTTTTAAAACTTTAGTTACTGTTTATTTTGGTTCACACAATCCAACTACTGTAAATGGGCAACATCCAGATTATGGTTCTCAATATAGATCTATTGCTTTTTATTCTAACAATACTGAAAAGCAAATTATTGAAGATATGATTGCTAAATTAAACAAAGAAGTTTATAATGGTAAAGTTGCTACTGAAGTAAAAAAAATAGATACATTTTATAAAGCAGAAGAGTATCATCAAGATTTTGAAAAAAGAAATCCAAATCAACCCTATGTAAAAGCGGTTTCTATACCTAGGTTAAATAGGTTTAAAGCAAAATTTCCTGAGTTACTTAAAAAAGAAAAATAATTATTTACTAGAAGTAGTTGTTTTTTTACCAAAAGTTAAATTGTCAAAAACATATTTAAAATCTTTAATATATTTATTGAATGAATATGGGTTAGAATAGAAACTTATGCTATAATAATTATCATTAGTTTTAAAATAAGCACTTCTAACAATACTAGTTTTGTTATTAAGAATAAAACTTACATCAGTTATTATTGTTTTACCAAATCTAGATGTTACATTGGTTACATTTTTTCTATAGTTTTTAACATATATTTTAATATTTGACTTATAATTTACAATATCTTCTATTGATTTTATTTTGCTTTTATCTACTTCTATTTTTCGAAAAGTAATTTGATTATCAGGATAAAGTCCTTTTTGGTATTTAGGTTTATAACTTGTTTGGTTATGTAAATCTTTATAAGATTTCCAGTTGTAAGGTAATTCTAAATTATATTCTGTATTTACTGTAGTGTAATATATAGGAGATTTTTTAAATTGGTTTTTTTCTTTTTGAATACCACAACTTATAAATAGAAGTGGTAATATGAAGTAAGGGATTTTTTTCATATTTAAATTTAATAAAAAACCTCACAATTTTGTGAGGTTTTTTATTAAAAAATTATTCTTTAATTTCAGGTGCTTTAATACCTAATTTAGCCATAACCAACTCTGTAATATCATATTTTTCATCAATGTAAGCAAATTGATTACCTGTAGTTGTAAGAATCTGAGTATAACCATGCTCTTTTACAACCTCGCTAATAGCATCATTTAGTTTTTTATATAATGGTCTCATTAATTCGTTTTGTTTTAACTGCATTAATTTACTACCATTATCTTGATACTTTTTGATGTCTTGCTCCATTGCTGAAAGCTCTTTCATAGTTGTCTTTTTCATTAATTCACCCATTTCTTTTTCTTCACTTCTAAACTTAGCTACTTTATCTTGAAATTCTTTCATTTTAATAGAAAAAGAAGAGTCTAACTTTGCTCCATAGTCTTGAGCTCTTTTTATAACTACTTTAGATTCTGGCATTAAATTAATAATGTAATCATTATCTATAGTGCCCACTTTACTTTGAGAAAATGAAAATGTACTAATTAATAGAAATAGTATAATACTTATTTTTGATGTCATGATTTTTTAATTTAGTGAGCAAAGATATAAAAGTGATTGAATTACAAAAATATAGCCAAGTTAAAAAAGGTTAATTTTATTATTTAGTTCTTTTAATATTTCATTTTTACTGGTTTTAAAATCAAACCAAATAATAGCACCATCTTTACGAAACCAAGTGAGTTGTCTTTTGGCAAATCTTCTTGTATTTTTCTTAATTTCTGAAATCGCAAAATCTTTATCAAACTCACCATTAAAAAAAGAAAAAAGCTCTCTGTAGCCTACAGTTTGTAATGCATTTAAATGTTTGAATTCGTATAAAGATTTAGCTTCGTCTAATAAACCATTAGCCATCATTAAATCTACTCTTTGGTTTATTCTATTATATATAATGTCTCTATCTGCAGTTAAACCAATTTTAATTGAGTTAAAATTTCTTTTTGTTTTAGGTTTATTTTTATAAGTAGAATAAGGAGTTTCTGTTCCAATACAAATTTCTAGAGCTCTTATAACTCTTTGAGGATTATCTATAGCAATATTGTTATACGTTTCAATATCTAATGCTTTAAGTTGGTTTTGTAAATGATTTAATCCTTTTTCTTCTAATGTTTTATTTAACTTTTCTCTTATAGTCTTATCTACTTTTGGAAAGTAATCTAATCCTTTTAAAACAGCATCTACATATAAACCACTGCCACCAACCATGATTTGGATAGCATTTTTTTTAAATAGCTCATCAAGTTTTTTAAGAGCATCTTTTTCAAAATCACCTACATTATAATCTTCAAAAATACTTCTGTTTTGTATGAAATGATGTTTTGCTGCAGCTAACTCATGCTTTTCTGGTACAGCAGTGCCAATTGTCATTTCTTTATAAAACTGTCTAGAATCACAAGAAATAATGTCAGCATTAAAGTGTTTCGCTAATTCAATACTCAATGCAGTTTTACCAATTGCAGTTGGTCCTACAATGGTAATTAAAGTATTTTTTGTTTGATTTATCATGGATTTAAAATACTACCACAATTGTAGCAAAAGGTTGCTTTTTCTTTATGATTACTTTTTAAACAGTTAGGACAAGATTGCGTATTATGATCATGATCTGGTGTGGTTTTATTCATTTCAGCACTTACAATACCTGTAGGTATTGCAATTATTGAGTAACCTAAAATCATAATAACACTAGCAATAAGTTGACCTAAAGGTGTTTGTGGAGCAATATCACCAAAACCAACAGTGGTTAGCGTTACAATAGCCCAATATATACTTTTAGGAATATTTGTATAACCATTTTCTGCACCTTCTATCATATACATAACTGTACCTAATATGATACAAACAATTAATACAAAGAATAAAAAAACTGCAATTTTTGCCTTACTAGCTCTTAAAGCAAGCATTAATTTATTTGAAGCACCTATGTATCTAGCTAATTTTAATATTCTAAATATTCTTAATAATCTAAGTGCTCTTAAAGCTACTAAACCTTGTGAGCCAGCAAAAAAGAATGATATGTAAATAGGAATAGTTGATAAAAAATCGATTATACCATAAAAGCTAAAAATATATCTAGTGGGTTTTTTTATAGAAATAACCCTTAAAATATATTCAATACTAAATAAGATGGTTATAATCCACTCACCAACATAAAGTGCATCATGATATTTATTATCTATACTTTCTACACTTTCTAACATAACTAGTATAATACTAGTAATTATGGCTATTAGAAGTATTACATCAAATAATTTACCTTCAGGTGTATCTGCTTCATAAATTATTTCGTGAAGTTTATGTTTCCAAGAAGATTTTTTGGTTGGATTATTCAATTTAATTTCATTTTTCTCTTACAATACTTTTTCATTTTTATAGTTTTAAGGTTGATTAGCAAAATTCATTACTAATATAATAAAAAAAAATACGTCATTTGACGTATTTAAATCTAAAGAGTAATTAGCTTAATTATTTAAAATCTAATTATTTTTTCTACTTTATTTTTTCTTAAATAATTTTTGATAATTGTTTTGGCAATATCTTTATCAGAAAAAGGAGTAATTATTTTTTTTAGTATTGGTAAATTGTTTTCTTGATAAGCTAAATTAGTATAACCATATCCAAAAACATTATTGTTTTCTATTAATATAATAGAGTGTTCTTCAACTTCTCTTCCTTTGTCAACAATTAAAAAATTATCGCTATTAAAAGGTTCTAAATTATATTTAAATTTCTTCTTAAAATTAAATTTAGGAGATAATTTATCTAATTCTAAATAATATCTTAATCTTGTAAATAGCTCACTACCAGTTTTATCGTAAGAAATTGAATTTGCTCTTTCTTGAATTTTAGAAGCTCTTTTTGTAATTTTTAAAAATAAAGTATTGATTTCGTGTTTAATATTTTTTCCTCTACCAATATAAATGACTTTTCCATTAATATCTTGAACATAAAAAACTCCTGAAACTGAAGGAATAGAATCTACAAGATTTAATAGTTTTTCTTTTTCTAATCTTCTATCGAAGTATTTTATAGAATTTTGAATAATGTCTTTATTTACATCTTTTTCTAAAAGAAGCTTAAATAGTTTTACTGTAGCAATAGCATCTCCTGTAGCTCTATGTCTGTCTGCTATTGGTATTCCTAAAGAACGAGTTAATTTGCCTAAGCTATAAGAAGGTTGATCTGGAATTAACTGTTGACTTAACTCTACTGTACATAAAGTATTTCTTTCGAAATCGAAACCTAATCTTTGAAATTCGGTTCTAAGAATTCTATAATCAAAAGCTGAATTGTGAGCTACCAAAATACAGTCTTTGGTAATTTCTACAATTCTTTTAGCAACTTCATAAAATTTAGGTGCATTTCGCAACATTTTATTATTGATGCCTGTCAATTTTACAACAAATTCTTGAATGGGTCTTTCAGGATTTACAAGAGATATAAACTGGTCTACAATTTCATGACCATCAAACTTATAAATAGCAATTTCTGTAACTCCTTCTTCGTTAAACTTACCTCCAGTAGTTTCTATATCTAAAACAGCGTACAATTTCTTTTTCTAATTTTGATAAAACTACTAATTATAATTTCTTTTACCAAATATGGAGCTTCCAACACGTATCATTGTACTTCCATTTTCTATAGCTATTAGATAATCTCCACTCATTCCCATAGATAAGGTTTTTAGATTTTGGTTATCTGTTTTGAGTTTGTCAAATAGGTTTTTTAGAGATGAAAACTCTTTATGTAATTGTTGCTTATCATCTGTAAAAGTAGCCATTCCCATTAATCCAACAATTTTAATATTTACTAGATCTTTTAATTTTTCTGACGCTAAAATATTTTCAATTTCATCAAAAGATAATCCAAATTTAGAGTCTTCTTCAGCAATTTTTGCTTGTAGTAAACAGTGTATAACTCTATCGTGTTTTTTTGCTTGCTTATTAATTTCTTTTAATGTAGAAAATTTATCTACACCATGAATTAAATTTACAAAATGCGCCATATATTTTACCTTATTACTTTGTAAATGACCTATCATGTGCCATTTAATATCCTTAGGTAAAAGTTCATACTTCTCTGCCATTTCTTGTATTCTGTTTTCTCCAAAAATACGTTGACCAGCATTGTAAGCTTCTTGTAAATCTTCTATTGGTTTTGTTTTAGAAACACCAACAAGTGTTACATTTTTAGGTAAAGTTGCTTTTATATTTTGTAAGTTTTCTTGAATCATATTAGAGTTCATATATGGTTAAAGCACTTCTTAGTTTAGGTTCTATAAAAGTAGTTTTAGGTGGCATTAATAAATTAGCATCTACAATGGTTTTTAATTCTTCTATTGTTGCAGGTAACATACCAAAAGAAACTTTAAATTCACCTGAATCTACTTTTGTTTTTAATTCTAAACTACCAGATTTATTCTGAGAATACACAATTTTAGAATCATTTCTAATATCATTGATACCTAAAATTGGGTTTAAGACAGTAGTAAATAAAATTTGAGCATCTAATTTACTTAAAGCATCTGTAAATTTATAAGCTGATTTTTTTAGACTAAGTGCATAAAATTCACCATCTAAATACATGCTAAATTGATTTTTATCAGATGGTCTAAAAAACTCTTGGTGTTTCTTTTGTATTTTAAATAATTTACCAATTTCAATTAAAAATTCAGCTAAACTTAATCCATTTAAATCTCTGATAAATCTGTTAAATTCATAGATATCTAATTGACTTTCAGGTAATAAGTAGCTCATAAAGAAATTGTAAGGTTCTTGACCAGTGTGATTTTTGTTTTCTTTAGCTAATTTCTTAGCCAATAGGCAAGAAGATGTTGTTCTATGATGTCCATCTGCAATATATAAAGTAGTGACACTTTTAAAAGCTTCTGTTATTTGTGAAATTTCTTCTTCATTATTTATAACCCAAAGTAAATGTGAATTTCTATCTGTAGTTGTAAATTCATATTCTGGTCTTTCTTTTTGATGTTTCTTTATAATCTTTTCTATAACCTCATTATCTGGGTAGGTAAGTAAAACAGGTTCTGCATTAAAGCCTGTTTTTTTTAAATATTTTTCAAAAAGCAATTCTCTTTTTTCAAGAGTATCTTCATGTTTTTTGATTACATTGTTATGATAATCTTCTGCAGCTGTTGCAGAAATAATACCACAATACGATTTTGTAGGCGTATTATTATGATAAATATAAAAAGCAGGTTTATCATCTTTAGAGAAATAATTACTGCTTTTAAATTCTGTATATTTTTTGTGAACTAATTGAAAACGTTGCTCACTGGAAACTTCTTGATGGTATTTGTAATCTGGATTTAAAATGTGTAGAAAACTAAAAGGATTGAAATTTAATTTTGCACCTAATTCAGCAGGAGTATAGGCTTCATAAGATTTAGATGATACTAATGCAGCTTTATCTCTACTTGGTCTTACAGCTTTAAACGGTTTTACAATTGCCATTAATTTGTTTAAATTTAAATTAGTTTAGTAAAGAAATAATTTGATTTGCCAATTCTAAACCAATTCTTTCTTGCGCTTCTTTAGTAGACGAACCAATGTTTGGAGAAAGCGAAATTTCAGGATTCATTAAAAGTTGAACTGCTGGTGTTGGTTCTGTTTCAAAAACATCTAAACCTGCATATTGCACTTTACCACTTTCTATGGCATTTACTAAATCAACTTCATTTAAAATACCACCTTTTGCAGTATTTATAAAACCAACACCGTCTTTCATTTTTTCAAATTCTTTTGATGTAATTATATAATCTTCATGATTTACTAAATGCAATGAAATAAAATCTGATCCTTTTAAAACTTCATCTATAGCAATGGTGTTGATTTTAAAATCTATTTTTTGTTGATTGTAAAAATCTAAAGTTATGGTAGCTTCTTCTATAAAATCGTCATAAGCTAAAACATGCATTCCTAATCCAATAGCAATTTTTGCAACTTCTTGACCAACTTTATCAAAACCTAGAATTCCAATAGTTTTGCCTCTTAATTCTGAACCTAAAGAATAAGCTTTATTTAAATCTTTAAATCTCATATCTCCTTCTAATGGCATCTCTCTGTTAGAAGAATGTAAAAAACGAGCCATACCAAAAAGGTGTGCAAATACTAATTCTGCTATAGAGCTTGCTGAAGCATTTTTAGGATTAATGACATGTAATCCATTATCTATAGCAAATTCAACATCAATATTATCCATATTTGAGCTCGAATTTCCAATCAATTTTAGAGAAGGGCAAGCTTCTATAAGCTCTTGTCTTATTTGTGTATTTGTTCCCACTAATACTGCATCAATATTATGTTCATTGATGAAATTTTCTAATTGATTTTGTGCAACTTTAGTAATATTTACCTCAAAACCTGCTTTTTCTAAAGCCTGAATTGCTTTTAATGTAGTTCCGTCGTTTGCTAATACTATCATTATATATCTACAAATTCTTTTTTTTGAAAATCTTTATAATTTATATTTTCAAATAATTATTTTAATTTTTTCTTTCCAATTCTTGCATAACATCTACTAACGCTTGTACACTATATAAAGGTAAAGCATTATACATGCTAGCTCTATAACCACCAACAGATCTATGGCCATGTAAACCATTAATATTAGCTTCTTGCCACATTTTATCAAATTTTTCGGTTAGAGTATTCTCTTTTAAAACAAATGTTGCATTCATTATACTTCTATCTTCCTTGACAACAATACCTTCAAATAAAGGATTTCTGTCAATTTCGCCATACAAAAGAGCTGCTTTTTTTTCGTTTACTTTTTCTATGAAAGAAATTCCTCCTAAATCCTTTAACCATTGTAAAGTAAGCATAGAAACATAAATAGAAAAAACAGCTGGAGTGTTAAACATACTCTCTTTATCTAAATGAGTTTGGTAGTTAAGCATAGAAGGTATGTGTCTTTCTACTTTACCTAAAATTTCTTCTTTTAGTACAACCAAGGTAGTTCCTGCTGGTCCCATATTTTTTTGTGCACCAGCATAAATTAAATCGAATTTCTCAAAATCTAATTGACGTGAAAAAATATCTGAACTCATATCACATACTAAAGGAATATTTGTTTCAGGAAATACTTTCATTTGAGTTCCTGCAACAGTATTATTACTAGTACAATGAAAATAATCTGCATCTTTTGGAATTGAATATCCCTTTGGTATATAATTAAAGCCTTTATCTTTAGAGCTTGCAACTTCTATAACTTCACCAAAAGCTTTTGCTTCTTTTATTGCCTTATCTGACCAAGTACCAGTGTTTAAATACGCTGCTTTTTTATTTAATAAATTATAGGCAACCATTAAAAACTCCATACTAGCACCTCCATGTAAAAATAAAGCTTTATATCCTTTGTTTTCTATACCTAAAAGTTCTAAAGCTAAACTTCTTGCTTTTTCTATAACATCAACAAAAGGTTTACTTCTATGAGATATTTCTATTAATGATAAATTATCTTCATTAAAATTTATGATGGCTTCAGAAGCTTTTTGCAAAACTTCTTCAGGTAAAATACAAGGTCCTGCACTAAAATTGTGTTTTTTCATAGTTTATAGTTTATAGTTTAGACAAGAATTCTAGAGTGTTTACTCCATCTGCATAATCTGTTAATTTTGGATGTTGAGTTTGTCCAAAAGCTATTTCATTTTCTAGAAAACCTTTGGCAACAACACACTGAATCTTTTCTCTATCTTCATGAAGTTTGATTTTTAAATCAATTTCATTGTCAAAATATTCATAAAAAATTGTTGCAATAGGAGAGGAGTAACTTTCATCTTCTTTAATCATCAAAAATCCGTTTTCTAGTAAATCGAATTCACTCATTAAATACACAGCTTTGTTATAATCGTAATTATTAGCGTATTTTGCGTTATTGATAATTTCTTTTTTGTTGTACATTCCATTAAAAAACAACTCAAAATCGTAATCTTTAGGTACATATAATTTAGAAACACTTCTACAACCTAAACCAAAATATTGAAATATATCATCTGATAATTTTTCAAAGTCTTCAATTGTTTCTTTGCCAGTAATTACAGCAACAGAGTTTCTGTTTTTTCTTATGATGTTTGGTTTCTCTTTAAAATAGTATTCGAAATATCGAGCAGTATTATTACTTCCTGTAGCAATAACAGCATCAAAGTTGGAAAGTTTATCTTCTGTAAAGGTTATTTTTTCTTTAAAACTTTCTTCTGTGTACTCTAAATATTTTGCTAAAAAAGGCAATAAATGTTTATCGCTTGAAGATTGTTTTACTAAAACAGAATGTCCAGAAATTAGTACAGATAAAAAATCATGAAATCCTACTAAAGGTATATTTCCTGCCATAACAATGGCAACAGTTTTACTATTAATTTTATTTAAATTAACACGATTAGTGAAATTGTTTAAATTATTATAATTTAATGATTTAGACCAACTTTCTAATGAGTTTAAAATATTGTCTTTTGTAAACCAAGAATTATTTTCTTGCGCTAGTTTAATTTGATGTTTAAAACCATCAAAAAATAATTCATTAAAAGGAATATTTTCTTTTTTTTCAATTCCCTTTGTAGAAAACTGACTTAAAAAATCACCTAATTTTGAAAAAGCTTCAATTCTATTCTGAATACTGTTCATTTATTTTGGATGTAAATGATTTAGGGTTTATTTTTGCAACTGCAAAGGTACAAAAACAGAACAGAAAATTATGGCAATTATAATAACAGATGAATGTATAAATTGTGGGGCTTGTGAACCAGAATGTCCAAATACTGCAATTTACGAAGGTGCAGACGAATGGAAATACAGTGATGGTACAGATTTAAGCGGAAATGTTGTTTTACCTAATGGAAAATCTGCTAATGCAGATGAAGACCAAGAACCAATTTCTGATGAAATTTATTATATAGTAGCAGATAAATGTACTGAGTGTAAAGGATTTCATGAAGAACCTCAATGTGCAGCTGTTTGTCCTGTAGATTGTTGTGTACCAGATGAAGATAATGTAGAAACAGAAGAAGAGTTGTTAGCAAAACAAAAGTTTATGCATAAAGATTAATTTTATAATCAAGAAATATTAAAAATCCTGAGTTTTTTAAACTCAGGATTTTTTATTGATACTCATTTAAAAAGTGAGCCAATTCTTGCTGTCTTTTTTGCAAAATATTTGTTGATTGAAAATCATCTTTGTAGTATAGCCTTTTCATATAAAAGCCTTTTTCTGTAGGCGTAGAAAATGTATTTTCTTTTTTTATTTGATAGTTAGAAAAAAAGATTTCACTAACTTCATTCATGTTAAACTCTAACTTTATAGAAAACTTTATTTTATTTTTCTCTTTGGAGTTTTCTATAAATTTAAAAGGCCTATTTACATAGGTATATCTACCAATAACCTCTTTGCTATAGGCTAAATAATACTCGTTATTTTGGTTTTTTTGATATAATAAAGTTCCTGTTTGCTTATTTTCTGAATATTTAACACCTAATAATAGTTTTAGGTTTAAAGACTCACCCTTTTTTCCCTTTGCAAATTGATAATTTACCTTAGATATGGTAAAATCTTCTGGGTTGATGTATATTTTACCTTCATATTTTGCTTTTGATTTTCTAGGTTTAAAATAAATAACATACTGATTGCCATCTTTTAAAAATTCATTGTCTAGTAATTGATGCTTGTAATATTTTGTATTTAAAAAATTAGTTTCATTATTGTATTTAAAAAAAGTGGCTCTTTTATAAACAACATTCATATAATTTATAGTTTTAAAGGCTGTAAAACTATTTTTTAAATCAACAGAATCTTTTAAAACTTTTGCTTTTCCAAAAGAAATAGAATCTTCTACTTTAAAAAGACCTGTTTTAACCTTATAGGTTTTGTTTTTATCTAAGTATTTTAAAACTAACTGTTTGGCTTCATTTTCTAATTTTTTTAAAGAAAAGGTTTTACTAGAATCTAATACTTTAAAACCCAAAACACTATCTGTTTTTTTCTGTAAAAAATTCTTTTTTAATTTTTCTGAATAACCTTTTTTAGTTTCTAACCTTCCTATAAAAACCTTTGGTATATCAGGATCACTTTTTTTAATTCTATCTGCAAAGTTTTGTAGTTCTTTTTTTGCAAGTTTTTCTTTATTACGATTTAACAAAGAGCTAGATTTGAATTTTAATTCTAATTTATTAAAATCAAAAATCTGATTTTCACTCACGTAAAAATTAGATTTTATTGGATAACTAACAAAGTTTTTCTGCATACTTCTTTCTGTTTTAACTAGTAAAGAATCTAAAGTTACTTTGGAAATATTTAGTTGAAAACCTTTTAATTGTGTACTTTTTTCTTTTAAAGCAACTGTAAAATTTAATTTTTTAAATTCGTTTAAAGAGATTGTTTTAGTCTCAAAACCTATTTTAGAAAAAGTTATATGGCTAACGTTTTTAATAGATATTGTAAAGTGTCCATTGGCATCAGAAACAGTACCTTGGTCTTTACTAGTTTGTATAGCTACGTTTTCAACGGCTTTTTGTAGGGTGAAATCAATTATTTTTCCAGTAATTTCTTGTGATGAAAGAGCTTGGGAGATTAAAAGAAAAAATCCTATAAATAGTAATTTTTTAAGCATATTTGGTTAATTTATTTCGGGAAAATAATGCTTTTTTAAATTCCTAAATTAATAGTTAAATAAGTTTAACAAAGTATTATCTTTGCATTCTCAAAATTTTAAGAATTTTAACCAAATTTAGGTTAAATATATTCTTTAGAATTAAATTTATAAAAATGAAAGCTGGAATTGTAGGATTACCAAACGTAGGAAAGTCAACTTTATTTAACTGTTTATCAAACGCTAAAGCGCAAAGTGCTAACTTTCCTTTTTGTACTATTGAACCTAATTTAGGCGTGGTTAATGTCCCTGATGAAAGATTAGAGAAACTAGAAGAATTGGTAAATCCTGAAAAAGTAGTTCCTGCAACAGTAGAAATTGTAGATATTGCTGGTTTAGTAAAAGGAGCTAGTAAAGGTGAAGGCTTAGGAAATCAATTTTTAGCAAATATTCGTGAAACTGATGCCATTTTGCATGTTTTACGTTGTTTTGATAATGATAATATTGTGCATGTAGATGGTTCTGTAGATCCAATTCGTGATAAAGAAACGATTGATATAGAATTACAATTAAAAGATTTAGAAACTGTTCAAAAACGTTTAGAGCGTGTTAAAAGAACAGCTAAAACAGGGCAAAAAGAAGCACAAGTTGAACTAGATATCTTATTAAAAGTAGAAGCTACTTTATTAGAAGGTAAATCTGTAAGAGGAATAGAGTTTTCTGAAAAAGATTTAGAATTTGTAAAACCACTTCAATTTATTACAGCAAAACCAGTATTATATGTTTGTAATGTTGATGAAAATTCAGCTGTTTCTGGTAACGATTATGTTGAAAAAGTAAAAGAAGCAGTAGCTCATGAAAATGCAGAAGTTATAGTTTTAGCTGTTGGTACAGAAGCTGATATTACTGAATTAGAAGACTATGAAGAGCGTCAAATGTTTTTAGAAGATATAGGTTTAGAAGAAGCAGGTGTTTCTAGATTAATTAGATCTGCATATAATTTATTAAACCTACAAACTTACTTTACAGCAGGTGTAAAAGAAGTTAGAGCATGGACAATTCCTGTTGGTTCTACAGCACCACAAGCTGCAGGTGTTATTCACACTGATTTTGAAAAAGGATTTATTAGAGCAGAAACCATTTCTTATAACGATTATGTTTCTTTTGGAAGCGAAGCTAAAGTAAAAGAAGCTGGTAAGATGAGAGTAGAAGGTAAAGAATATATTGTAAAAGATGGTGATGTTATGCATTTTAGATTTAATGTGTAATAATCTTTTACAAAATGACACAAAAAAATCCCAAGATTAATTCTTGGGATTTTTTTTATTTTTATTGTTTTTGATATACTTTAATCCAATCTACTACCATTTCTTGAGGTAAAGGAGTTGTTTTATCTGGATAACCTGCAAATTCTCCACCTACAGCAATATTTAATAATAAGAAAAAATCTTTATGAAAAGCATAATACTTTTTATCAGTAATATCTAAAGTATGATACGTATTACCATCAACTCTCCAAATAAGAGCTTCTTTTGTCCATTCTAATTCAAACTCATGAAAGCTGTCAGAAAAAGATCCTTTAGGTAGGTGATAACCTTTAGCACCCATTTGAGTATGTTTTCCTTTAGCATCTGCATAGTGTACATTAGCTTCAACTAAACTAGCATCAACAGAACCCCAAAGTTCAAGAATATCTATTTCACCAGTTGTTGGCCAAGAAGTATCACCACCATTTTCATCAATATTAGACCCTAACATCCAAAAAGCTGGCCAAATAGCTTTACCACTTGGTAATTTTATTTTAGCTACTATTTTACCATAAGTAAAATCAAATTTTCCAGCAGTATTTAAACGAGCAGAAGAATATTGATTTAAACCATGTGTTTTACTCTCATGAATAGCTTTTATAACTAATTGATTATCTCTAATAAAAGCGTTTTTTTTATCATTTGTATACCTTTGCCATTCAGCATTAAATCTTCCTGCAGGTTCAACTTGTCTATTCCACTTTTTAAGATCTAATTCTTCATTTTCAAAAGTATCTTCCCAAATTAATGTATATTTTTCTTGAGTATTATTACTTGAATTAATCATTGATTGTTTTTGGGTGCAAGAATACAGTAATCCTATTAAAACTACAATTAGAAAAGTAAATTTATAATAGAAATTCGTCATTTTAATTTTTATAAAATGGTAACTTAACAATAGTTGCAGGTATTGCTTTTTTACGAACCTGAATAAAAATTTCTGTTCCTAATTTAGAACTATCTAATGGTACATAACCCAAACCAATTCCTTTACTTAAAGATGGACTCATGGTACCAGAAGTTACATTACCTATTTTGTTACCTTCTGCATTTACAATATCATAACCTTGTCTAGGAATTCCTCTTTCATTTAATTCAAAAGCAACAAGTTTTCTTGATGGTTTTTCTGCTTTCTGCTTAGCTAAAGCTTCATGATTTACAAATTCTTTAGTAAATTTTGTAATCCAACCTAAACCAGCTTCAATAGGTGAAGTTGTATCATCTATATCATTACCATACAAACAATATCCCATTTCTGTTCTTAGAGTATCTCTTGCAGCTAAACCAATAGGCTTAATACCAAACTCTTCTCCTGCTTCAAATACCTTATTCCAAACTTGTTCTACTTCATCGTTTTTGCAATAAATTTCAAATCCACCTGAACCAGTATAACCAGTTGCAGAAATAATAACATGTTCTACACCAGCAAAATCACCTACTTTAAATTTATAAAAAGGAATATCAGCTAAATCTAATGAAGATAAAGATTGCATAGCTTCAACTGCTTTTGGACCTTGAATTGCTAATAAAGAATAATCATCTGATAAATCTCTTAATTTAGCACCAAACTCTTCATTATACTTAGAAATCCAATTCCAATCTTTTTCAATATTTGATGCATTAACTACTAATAAATATTGGTTTTCTTTAATTCTGTAGCAAATTAAATCATCTACAATTCCTCCATTTTCATTTGGGAAGCATGAGTATTGAGCATCACCAATGGCTAATTTTGAAGCATCATTTGAAGTTACTTTTTGTATTAAAGCTAAAGCATTTTCACCAGTAACTAAAAATTCACCCATATGACTAACATCAAAAACACCCACGCCATTTCTAACAGTTAAGTGCTCTGCAGTTACACCTTCATATTGTACAGGCATATTAAAACCTGCAAAAGGCACCATTTTTGCTCCTAAGTTTACATGTATTTCATGTAATGCAATATTTTTCATTTGTAGATTTCTTTAAATTTTGGCTAAAATATTCAAAAAATGGCAAATTACCCTCACTAAAAATGTGTTAATATTTTTATTTCGATAAGAATTAATATTACATTTGAAAATACAATTAGATTAATTATAATTATGAAAATTTCTAAAATACTTTTTATTTTATTTTTTGTTGTTTCTATAAGTGGATCAGCACAAACACCTACAGATTATTTATCATCAGAATTTCACAAAGAAAGACGAGATGTTTTAAGAGCAAAAATGCCAAAGAATTCAGTAGCTGTTGTATTTGCAAATCCTTTAAGAAACAGAGCTAATGATGTTGATTATGTTTTTCATCAAGATCCAAACTTTTATTATTTAACAGGCTATAGAGAGCCAAATGGAGTTTTAGTTTTGTTTTCTGAAGATCAAACAAGTGAAGATGGTACTACTTATAATGAAATTTTATATGTGCAAAAAAGAGATCCAAGAGCTGAACAATGGAATGGAAAAAGACTTGGAGTAGAAGGTGCAAAAAAAGAACTAGGGTTTAAAATGGCAATGAATGCATCTGAATTTGTTGATTCAGCAATAAATTATAAAAGTTTCGATAAAGTTTTTATAGATGGTAAGTTTAATGATGATTATAGAGATTTAGGTGGAGCTGATGTTTTTGATTTGGTAAAATCTTTTAAAATGAATGCAGGCTACAATCCTAATTTGTATTTATCTAGAATGAAAGAATATATTTACAATAATGTAGTGCAAACACCAATAGAAAGCCATGCAAACGTTATTAATATTATAGATAGAATGGCTTCTCGTTCTTTAGAAATTAAGAATGATGAATTATTAAATAAGTATAAGTCTGCAAAAACAGATGAATTAAAAAAAGAATATCAGCAAAAGATATCTTTAGCACTAAAACCAAAAACTAATATAGATTTGACATTTTT
>Ga0228622_1000115_pt1 | contig 58227 bp, 76 predicted proteins | sample 26DmetaG_FD_186035 | JGI IMG/M metagenome (GOLD analysis project Ga0228622, IMG submission 186035) | Seawater microbial communities from Monterey Bay, California, United States - 26D | ecosystem: Environmental > Aquatic > Marine > Coastal | place: USA: California | collected 2016-10-01
CCTAAGAAGTCCCATGTTGTAGTCGCTAAAGAGGGTGACAAGATTAAGACTATCCGCTTTGGTGAGCAGGGTGCTAAGACAGCAGGTAAGCCTAAAGCTGGTGAGTCTGCTGCTATGAAGGAGAAACGTGCAAGCTTTAAGGCTCGGCACGGCAAGAACATCAGTAAGGGCAAGATGAGTGCAGCTTACTGGGCTGACAAGGCTAAGTGGTAATAACAACAATAATAATAACTTGACAAACTAATGTGTGTGTGATATAAGATGGCTAGAAAACAAGCACCTTCCTTCAAGGCCAAAGTTAAGGGCCAATCATGGAAGGTTCCTAAAAAGGGATTAGACGGGGAGTGGTACCCTATCGTACGTGTTGGAAGACATGTACCTTTTGGATACGAACAAGACCCCGAGGACCCTAACCTCCTCCAACCCATCCCCAGTGAGCTAGAGATGCTCGAGCAGGCCAAGAAGTACTTAGCGGAGTACAGTCTCCGTATGGTAGCTAGGTGGCTCTCTGAGAACTCAGGCCGCTATATCTCACATGTAGGATTACATAAACGTGTCTCAATCGAAGAACAAAGGCGTAACAAAGCCAACTCCTATCGAAGCTATGAAAGACGTGCGAAAGAAGCCGCAGAAACGGCACGTAAGCTCGAAGAAGAAAGAATCGGTGGCTCGGGAACCAGAAGCCTTAGAGACAACACAGAAGGAGGAGGAGACTCCTCTGACGGTTCCAGCGAAAGCTAAACCAGCTGACATAGATATTCAAGCGGCCCAGGATATTATCTTTGCCCCTAACGAGGGTCCTCAGACAGACTTTCTCGCAGCCAGTGAACAAGAAGTTCTTTATGGGGGTGCAGCCGGTGGTGGTAAGTCCTACGCAATGGTTGCTGACCCTGTACGTTACTTTAATAACCCTCAGTCCCGTGGTCTCCTCGTTCGTCGATCAACGGAGGAACTACGTGAACTCATCTCAGTATCTAAGCAACTCTACCCACGGGCTATCCCTGGTATCAAGTTTATGGAGCGAGATAAGACATGGGTGGCACCTAGTGGAGCTACCCTCTGGATGTCATACCTAGACCGCGATGATGACGTTATGCGTTACCAAGGTCAGGCTTTTAACTGGATCGGCCTCGATGAACTTACACAGTGGCCTTCTCCTTTCGCCTGGAACTACATGCGCTCCCGTCTACGTACGACCAGTGCCTCAGGTCTACCCCTGTATATGAGAGCAACAACCAACCCTGGTGGTCCAGGGCACTTCTGGGTTAAGAAGATGTTCATCGACCCAGCACCAGCTAACACTAGCTTCCATGCTACAGATGAACACGGTGAAGTAATCGCATGGCCTAAGGGTCACTCAAGGGAGGGTCAGCCTCTCTTTAAACGTAGGTTCATCCCAGCTAACCTGTTTAACAACCCGTACCTATCAGAAGATGGTATGTATGAAGCTAACCTTCTTTCAATGCCTGAACATCAACGGCGTCAACTCCTCGACGGTGATTGGAGTATCTCCGAAGGTTCAGCTTTCTCTGAGTTCAGTACTTTAAAACACGTAGTAGAGCCTTACGAGATACCAAATAGTTGGCCTAAGTTCAGAGCCTGTGACTACGGTTATGGTTCAATGACAGCGGTTCTTTGGTTCGCTGTAACACCTTCTGAGCAGATCGTTATCTATCGGGAGCTTTACTGCAGCAAGGTAACAGCTGTAGACCTGGCAGAGATGATCCTAGAAGCTGAGGCAGGTGATAAGATACGCTACGGCGTCCTTGATAGCTCCCTCTGGCATAACAGAGGGGATACAGGCCCCTCACTAGCTGAGCAGATGATCATGAAAGGGTGTCGCTGGAGACCATCAGATCGTTCAAAAGGCTCCCGTATCGCAGGTAAGAACGAGATACACCGCAGGCTGCAAGTAGACGAGTTTACAGAAGAACCCAGACTAGTATTCTTCAACACCTGCCGTAACATCATCTCCGAACTCCCATCTCTTCCTCTTGATAAGAATAATCCAGAAGATGTAGATACAAAGAGCCCTATTGACCACGGTTACGATGCTCTGAGGTACGGCCTAATGACAAGACCTCGCAGTAGTCTCTTTGACTACGACCCTAACGCACAAAGATCAGGCTTTCAGGCCTCCGACCCAAAGTTTGGGTATTAAGACTCACAAGGAAAAGACATGGATAACTTCGAAACAGACGCCACTGAGATTGAACACAACATGGAAGAGTCTGATTCTTCTTTTGTGAAGGACATTAAAGAGGGTGACTATACTGATGAGCCTGTAGGCGCTGTTGTTTCTTTCGTGGAAGAACGGTTTAGCAAGGCTGAGACAGCCCGTTACACCGATGAACAACGTTGGGTACGTTCTTACCGTAACTACCGTGGCCTCTACGGCCCAGATGTACAGTTTACATCGACTGAAAAGTCCCGTATCTTCGTTAAAGTCACCAAAACAAAGGTTCTGGCAGCCTATGGTCAGCTTGTAGAGGTACTTTTCGGTAATAATAAGTTCCCAATCTCCGTAGACCCAACTTCTTTACCTGAAGGTATCGTAGAATCAGCTCATTTTGAGTCAAATGACGATATGAAGAAGGCTAAAGGGCCACAGTTGTCACCAGAAGACACCAAACTACGCCCAGGTGAGACGGTTGTAGACCTTAAAGAGCGTCTTGGGGCTATGAAGGCTAAACTAGAGCCGGTTATGGATACGTTGAAGGAAGGTCCTGGTACAACAGCGACTGAAATTACTGTATACCCAGCTATGATAGCTGCTAAGAAGATGGAAAAGAAGATCCATGACCAGTTGGAGGAGTCTAATGCCTCTAAGAAGCTCCGTACAGCAGCCTTTGAGTGTGCTTTGTTTGGTACCGGTATCATGAAGGGTCCTTTTGCAGTAGACAAGGAGTACCCACACTGGGATGAAGAGGGTAATTACAAACCCCGCATTAAGACAATGCCTGCGTGTGACTCTGTATCTATCTGGAACTTCTACCCAGACCCAGATGCTAACAATATGGATGAAGCAGAGTACGCTATCGAACGTCACAAGATGTCTCGGTCACAGATGCGAGCTCTGAAGAAACGTCCGTTCTTCCGTAGCAACTCCATCGATCTTGCCCTTGAGTATGGCGAGTCCTACACTAAAGAGTGGTGGGAGCAGGTGATGGAAGACGATAACCAAGAGACTCGTAGTGAACGTTTCCAAGTTCTTGAGTTCTGGGGTTATGTCGACCGTGAAGTACTGGAAGAGCATAACGTAGATATCCCTCGTGAACTACGTAAGGCTGAGCAGCTGAACGTGAACATCTGGGTATGTAACGGTCAAGTACTCCGTCTGGTTATGAACCCATTTAACCCACAGATCATCCCTTACTACGCAGTACCGTACGAAGTAAACCCTTACTCCTTCTTCGGTGTAGGTCTTGCTGAGAACATGGACGACACACAGACGTTGATGAACGGCTTCATGCGTATGGCTGTAGATAACGCTGCGTTGTCAGGCAACCTTCTTATCGAAGTTGATGAGACTAACCTAGTGCCTGGGCAAGACCTCAGTGTTTATCCGGGTAAGGTGTTCCGCCGTCAGGGTGGTGCTCCGGGCCAGGGTATCTTCGGCACCTCATTCCCTAACGTATCTAACGAGAACATGCAGATGTTTGACAAGGCTCGTGTTCTTGCGGATGAGTCAACAGGTCTCCCTAGCTTCTCTCACGGTCAGACAGGTGTATCTGGTGTAGGTCGTACAGCCAGCGGTATCTCTATGCTCATGTCAGCTGCTAACGGCTCTATCCGCACGGTTATCAAGAACGTAGACGACTATCTTCTTGGTCCTTTGGGTAAAGCGTTCTTCTCTTTCAATATGCAGTTTGACCATGACCCAGAGATCAAGGGTGACCTCGAGGTTAAGGCACGTGGTACATCATCCCTTATGGCTAACGAAGTACGTAGCCAACGTCTTATGCAGTTCTTGCAGGTTGTCCAGAACCCCGCCTTGGCTCCTTTCGCTAAGATGGACTATATCATCCGTGAGATCGCTGAGTCAATGGACCTTGATCCTGATAAGGTTGCTAACTCTATGTCAGAGGCTGCTATCCAAGCTGAGATCCTTAAGAAGTTCCAAGAGCAGAACCCACCCCCTGTCCCAGCCCCAGGTGATCCTAATGCACCTCAGGCCCCTACAGGCGGTGCAGGTGCTGGCGCTATGGGTACAGGCGCAGCTCCGGTCCCCGGTGAGCAAGGCCACTCAGCCAACACAGGTGAAGGCACGGGTATGGCGGCTCTAGAAGCTCAGCTTAGCCAGTACTTAGGAGGCCAAGGATAATGGATAGTAAGCTCCTAGCCACTATCATTGCCGTTGCTAAGAAGGAGGCGTCTGCTAATTCGGTAGACATCTCCAACCTACAACGCAAGGTAGAGGATCAACTTAAAGAGTTCCACTCTCGCTCTCCCATTCTGGAGACACCTGAGTTCTTTGTTAAGAACGGTTGCCTACATTGTAAGTGGCAGTCAGGTCTTACCCTAGACTTCGGTAACATCGTCGGACCACAAGGCCCTCCGGGTATTCAAGGTATCCAAGGTGTAGCTGGTGAAGATGGTATCAACGGTAAAGACGGTATCGATGGCAAAGATGGACGTGACGGTAAGGACGGTAAGGCCGCTGCAGCAGGTAAAGATGGTGTAGACGGTAAGGATGGCCTCAGAGGCCCTCAGGGCGTCCGTGGCGCACCTGGACCGGTAGGTCTAAGGGGTGAGGTAGGGAAAGACGGTAAGGACGGTGAGAGAGGCTCTCAGGGGCCCCCAGGGCCATCCGGTAAAGACGGTGAAGACGGAGTAGGTGTTCAGAAGGTTTGGGTGGATGATAATTACCACTTGACATTACGTCTAACTTCTGGTAAAGTAGTAGATGCCGGTTATGTTAGAGGCCCAACAGGAGCAGGTGCAGGTAAAGGAGGAAGAGTAACAGGTGCTTACATAGGAGGGGGCGGTGTTAGCGCCACCCCTAGTGAGACAAAGTTAACATCCCCAACATTCACCTACAGTAATGGTCTACTAAGTACAGTGACATACGCAGGAGGTCACACTAAAACATTAAACTATAATAGTGACAATACACTAAACACTGTTGTTTCTGTAATAAATAACGTTTCATCTACTAAAACACTCACATACAACAATGACGGAACATTAGCCTCAATAACGTAGGGAAAAGCTATGACACCTATTATCGACCCAGATAACCTTAACCAAGGTACAGAAATTACTATTAGCACTTCAGCTAAGACTATCGCACTGAATGTCACAGGCAACCTGTCTAACGATGGTGTGACAATGCAAGCTCTCTACTCTTTCCTTAAAGAAGAGTGGAAGTCCGATGGAAACCTTATCCCTTACCCCTTCCCTATGGTGTCGATTACACCAGAGCAATTCGAATTTATTGAAGGCTGGGTTCCTTCCAACGACACTACCCGTAATTTGATACGTTCAGCAGGTTGGCGTGAGATTAACGCTTCTGACGCTATCGAGCGTGAGTACATGGGTATTATTTCTCTTGGTAACATCGACAACACTGACACTGCTTATTACGCCTTTTCGACAGACACAGCCAAGACTGACTTTGACTTCACCGGGCCTATCAATCAGGCTATCCAGACCTTCGGTGACTCAAGTAATGGTAACTTTGACAAGCGTTCCGACACCCTAACAGTGTACATCCGTGCACAAGGTAAGACTTACGGCTCTGCTACATCGACAAGTATTGGTCTGACTGCTCTAAACTACATTGCCAACCGTTTCCCACTTGCGGAATCAGCTGACAGTAAAGTCACCGCCTCGGATTCGACTATCTCTACCACAGCGCCCTACACAGGTATGTCTATTACCTATGGTGCGGTCACACGCTCTATTGGTGGTGTTAGCTATAACTTTGACGTTGTTGTAGATGGCAACCAAGGTACGGCTGAACAGATTTATGAGTTCGTGCAATACAGCTTGCGACTATCTAGTGATATTGACGCAGGTGCAGGTTCTCAAGACGGTTCACTTGCTGACTCTCTTATGAGCTTTGCAGGGGAAGCGCTGAGCACGACTACAGGTGTTTATATCGACGACTTCCAGACGAATGATACAAACAGACTAAGCTTCACTGACACAGGTGGAACTGTACGCAGCTTCCCGTTTGTTGCTGCGGGTACAATTAGCTTCAATGCAAACTTAGTATCGGATTCAGATGCAATTTACCGCATGTTCTTTACGAGCGGTTTTGGTACAGGCTCGGCTATTCTGGTAGATAACAACTCCGGGGTTGACATAACTGGCACTATCGGTGGTGTTTCTAGCGTATCTTTCGACTTTGACTATGATGGTAACACTCAAGGTGGGCGCACGGCGGGTACTGACGCTGAGGTTACTGTTGTGGCGATTGGACTAGACACAGCACAGTATGTGTCAGCTACCGCGACTATCGGAAGAGCAACTGGGCAAAACATATCATTGGTAGCACCACTCGAAAGAAACTACAGCAATGACTAACTAAAGGAGGTAGCCTAATGAGCTTCACTATTAACGGAACAACACTGGAGCAAACAGCTAGTCCCGCAACCCTTTCTGATTTGGTTGGGATGACCAATGTTGTATCTACCGCGAACAACACAATAGTAGATACATCGGCTTACACTGATGTGAAAATAACGGGAGACTTCCTTCTTGAAGGAACGCTTATAGTTAATAAGTTTACGATTGCTAACGCGGCTTGCAATGTTTATGTGGGAACAAATGCGGCAGGAGATACCTTAAAACCGGGGTATCTTGCAGTTGTTGATCATTCAAGCGTAGCAATCTCCCCTCGCAAGTTAAATTTTGATTTTGTTTTTAAAAACTCAACGCTGGATTTTGTAAGAGGGGGGCGTGGCGGTTACTACGATGGCGGGTATTTATACGATTTGGATGGTTGTGTTGTTGTTGGTAACGGGAATGGCTCAATAGGCGTTAACGCGGGCAGTGTTTTAAAAAATACAACATATATTAATATGAATGATATTAGCTTTTTCGGAAGCCCTGCCGACACCACGGGCTTTGTTATTGACGGTAGTACAAGCCGGGGCGCTTTTATTGACGCCTTTAGTGGTGTTGTTGAGCTATTAAAATTCTCAAGCCCGCGTTATGTCGTGCAGAGACGGGGTAAGTTTGCGCTGACTGACTGCAAGATAGCAGAGTTTATTGCTTGTAGGTTTCTTCCTTTTATTAATGAAACATTTTTTACGTTTTTAAGAACTATAAAGACAGCGGGGATAGGTGCCAACGCTAACGCAAGCACAACCCGATACGTCTATGATGCAGGAGGGTCAGTGCTCTCGCAAGCCCCGCTTAGTGCTAATGGTGAACTAAGCGAGGCAATCCAATGGGGAAAAGTTCATGCCTATGATTTAGGGGCATCCGGGAACATGAACACTCTCGACAACAAAATGACCCCTGCCATGATTAACACCAACACTGGCACTTACCAACACATGACAGGCGAGTATAAATTGCCTTTGTCAGTATCTCACGTTAGTTATCTTGGCGAGTTATTAACCTCAAATAACATTAATTTTGATGTTTCTTCTGATGAAATACTCACAGACTTTACACTCGCGCCTAACCTGCTTGACGACCCAAATATCACTGAGCTTAACAAGGCCGTTACTGACACATACACCTCGCTCGGGACACCTCAAAAACTCTACGATAGAGGAAAGTCTTACTTAGTTGACAACTATGCGGGTGAACTATCAACACTGGTAACTCGTTCAGGTAATCTAATAGACGCAGGTGCCTATAACGTCACTATTGACGCAACGGCCTCTAGTGTTTTTTCCGTATCTGGTAATACCATAACTATTAAAGCATCAACCTTTACTGGTGATATGACTACGACAGGTGTAATTACTTTAACCAATGGTGCAATATTCTCAGGAACTAGAACAGATGCTAACGGCACAGTGTTCCCAGATTCAGTTCTAACGCTCACAGGTTTAAAAGCTAACTCTGAGGTGCGTGTGTACACAGCAGGAACTACCACAGAAATAGCAGGGGTGGAAAACTCAGGCACTACATTCTCAACTACTGTCTCAGTGGGCAGTGTTGATATTGTTGTTCATTCCCTTGGCTACGAGTACCAAAGAATTGAAGGTGCTGATACATCGTCTAACCTGACACTTCCAATTCAACAACGGGTAGACAGAAACTATAGGAACCCGTAATGGCAGATGCAATTTTTGATGGGGATAACCTCTACATAACCTTACCTAGCATTGGTTCTTTTGACACTCAGATTAACATCTATAGCGCGTGGAAAGAGTGGACTCGTGCAGGGGATAACGCTAAGTACCCCCCAGCTTTTGACACTACTGGTGGCGATAACGTAGGTTCAGGTCAGACTATTGCCCCTTATTTCTTCTGTAGGAATGACTTAGGTTGGCGTATCAAGATGCCTTCGAGTGATGGGGAGATTATTGTGTCGGGTAACTTGTTTCCTCGTGACCCTAATACCTCTCTTTTTGAACAGACTTTAGGTTATGATACCTTCCTTAGATTAGAAGTGTCCACAAGGGCTGTTGTTATTGAGCGTGGGGTAAGTGGACTAACTGCTACTGAATCTGCTCAACTCGCTAATGCCGCTTTAATACCAGCTTTATTATAAAGGTAAGTTATGGAAATCAAACGACTAGTAAATGATAAACCACTGTGGGACTCCTTCTGCGATGAGCTGGATGAACGTATAACATATACCCACAAACAAATAGAACAAAGGGATGAACCCTTGGAGTTACATCGCCTACAAGGTGAGATTAAAGCGTTACGTAGCCTTAAACAGCTCCGTGATAAAATCAACGGTGCAAAGACGGAGACATACTAAATGGATAAGATGATGGAAGAAGGTGGTTTGGCTACAGACGGTATGGAAGTAGACCCTGTGTCGGGTAACGAAATACCTGTCGGCTCTAACGCCTCTGACGTACGTGATGACGTAGACGTTAAACTGTCAGAAGGTGAATACGTTGTACCTGCTGACGTAGTTAAGTACATCGGTGTATCAACTCTCGAGAAGATGGTGAACAAGGCCAAAGAAGGTCTTGAGGATATGGGTGAGAATGGACGTATCGGCGGTGCACCTGTCGCATCTTCTGAAGATAAAGAGGACCTGCTCGAGTATACCCTCTCCTCTGATCTAGACACGTTGGATGGTTATGCCGCTGGTGGTCTTGTACCTGGTACTGATATTAACGGTATTATTGATCGTGTTAAAGGGGCTGCTGCTAAAGACCCATCTATTGTAAACATGTTGAAAGCTAAGGGTATCTTCATTCAAGATGCAGGCCCACAGGCCCAACCTGCTGCTGTACAGGCTATGGCTGAAGGTGGTGTTGTAACGGATGGTACGTACCGTAGCTCCTTTGACCCCCGTGAGTACCAAATGGGTTTCTCCTACACAGGGTTACCTCTTACCAAACAAGAACAGACTAAACAAGAGCAACAGGCAACAGGTACTACCAGTGGTGTATCGGCCCCTGTGTACCAAACACAAGCTAACACACCTGTACGTATTACTGAACCTGGGGAGGGTCGTGGTCCAGATGAGAACACACCTACCACAGACAACGAGAATGCGGGTAAGGGTTGGATGGGTGGTTTCGACTACGGAGACCCAGATGCACTTGCGGAGGCGACTATGTCTACCATGAGTGAGGATGGTAAATCCTTTGGCTCAAGGGCTGTTGGTTTGGCCGGTCAGGTCTTTGCAGGGCCACTTGGGGCCCTAGGTGTTAGTGTTGCAGGTAAAGCTATGGCAGGTAAGACCTACTCAGAGGCTATGGCTAACTCAGCTGCACTAGCTGCACAGGGTCATACAGCTCAAGCTAATGCTATTGCAGAGGCTGCTAAAAGCTTTGCTAAAGAGAACAATCTAAACACAAAGGGACTCTTTACCTCTGGTCTAGCGAATAAGACTGCACAAGCTATTGAAGCTATCTCGCAAAACAGTAAAGCACCTAAGGGTTCTCAGACAACATCTACTTCAACAAGTACAACCACAGCTCCTACATCCACAGGACGTACAGGTCGTACTGCTGCAGATTACCGTGGACTAGCCACTACTGCTGGTGATAGAGTTGCATCCCAGTTAGAGGCCTCCGCTCGTACAGGTAAGTCTATTGCTGAGATGAATGCACCAGGTCCTGAGGGTTACGATGGCCCAGAAGGCCAAGGTACTGCTGGTCAAGCCTCAGGTGGTGCTCAGCAAGGTGGTACAGGTAGTGTTGGTGCCAGTGGTAATGACGGTATGGGTAATGGTGTAAGTGGTACAAGTGATGGTGCAGCTGGTGCTGCCACAGGTGGTCAAGGAGACCAAGGTCAAGGCTCCGGCTGGGGTGGTATGGCTAAAGGTGGCCTCGTAGCCCCTCGTCCCTCTAAGAAGAAGAAGATGGAAAAGAAACCAACTGTTAAGAAGGGTTTGGGCCGTAAGTAGGCCCTTACCAACTACTCCTATATAATTAACTAAGGCCACTCAGCATAAGCTGACCCCAACATAAAGGAATATACAATGGCTAAAGAAATGGTTAAAGAAGTTAAGATTGATGAGGCTATGATGGCCCGTGGAAGCAACTACGCAGCTAAGCAAGCTCGTATGAAAAAGGATGAAGCGGAACTAGCAGCATTGATGGCCGCTCAGAGCGGCGTAGAGGCCCCTGAGGAGGTCGAGGAGGAGTCCGAGGTACCCAAGGCCCCTAAAGAGGTTAAAGAGCCTGTAGAGGCTGCTCCTGAGTCTGACGAGTCTGATGAAGAAGATGATGAGAAGCTTAGCCGTGAGGAGAAGTCCTTTAAGAAACGTTATGGTGACTTGCGCCGACATATGGCTGAGAAGGAGAAGGAGTGGAAAGAGAAGCTTGAAGCTGCTAAATCCGACACCTCAGTCCGTCCACCTAAGTCAGACGAAGACATCGAAGCATGGGCAAGCAAGCACCCCGATGTAGCTGCTATCGTAGAGACCATTGCTGAGAAGAAAGCTGCTGAGCGTTTCGCTGATGCTAGTGAACGATTCAAGGAGTTGGATGAGGCTAAGTACGAAGCATCCCGTACTCGTGCTGAGACAGAGATTCGTAAAGCACACTCTGACTTCGATGACCTCCGTGAGGCAGACGAGTTCCATGACTGGGTCGACGAGCAACCTAAGTGGGTACGTGACGCCCTCTATGAGAACTCAGACGATGCCGGTAGTGTTATCCGTGTTCTTGACCTTTACAAGGTTGACAACGGTCTTACACCTTCTGCTAAGAAGGCTCAAGCCAAGGATGCTGCTAAAACAGTAGCTAAGAAGTCCCGTACTGTAGTTGATACAGACGAGGCAGGTTCTTATCTCAAAGAGTCAGTTGTCTCTAAGATGAGTGACAAAGAGTTTGAGAACCGTTACGATGAAATCCAAGAAGCGATGGCCTCAGGTAAGTTTGTTTACGACATCTCTGGCCGTGCTCGCTAATATCATTATACTCAATTAAACCTTGACACCCAAGGACGAGTATGGTATAACTGTATATGTTTAACGGCCCCGCCTTGGATACCCGTGAACATATACAGTAGCCCCTAACGGGGTAGACTACTGAACACTAATAATCTCTAAGACTTACCTGATTAAGTACAGGCCCTGGAGGGACTAGCTGGCAAGCTACCCTGAAAGCACCCTAGAAATCTATCAGCCTCTTATCCCGATTGTTTAGGTTCTCTTAACTGGAATCCTCCCACACATAACTCGATTAACCTTAAGCACCTTGTGTGGGTCTTTAGGATTCTTACTTATCAAGCCAAACATCTAGAAGGATATATACAATGGCTTTCGCATCAGCTGGTGGTTACACCAACTTGCCTAACGGCAACTTCTCAAGTGTTATCTATTCCAAGAAAGTACAACTTGCATTCCGCAAGAAGGCTATCTGTAATGACATCACTAACTCTGACTACTTCGGTGAAATCAGTGCACAAGGTGATACAGTTAAAATCATCAAAGAGCCTGAAATCTCAGTATCAAGCTACGCACGTGGTACAACTATCGCTGCTCAAGACCTTGATGACGCAGACTTCTCACTCGTTGTCGACAAAGCTAACTACTTTGCTTTCAAGATTGACGATATCGAAGAAGCACACAGCCACGTTAACTTCATGGACCTTGCTACAAACCGCGCGGCTTACCGCCTGGCTGACCAGCTTGACCAAGAAGTACTCGGTTACCTTTCAGGTTACAAACAGTCTGCTCTGCACACTGCCGGTGACACTGTAAACGACCAAGTAAACGGTACTAAAGCTGACACAACGGCTGGTTCAGACGAACTGCTGGCTTCAATGAAGCTCCGCAAAGACTCATTTGGTAACATCACAACTGCTTCTGCTGCTGATCACTCGATCCCAGTTGCTGCTCGCCTCCCAGGTGCAACAGCTCTACCAACAGCATATGCTTCACCTGTTATGTTGATCAACCGTATGGGTCGTCTTCTTGACCAACAGAACGTTGATAAAGATGGCCGCTGGATCGTAATTGACCCAGTTATGCTTGAAGTTCTCATGGACGAAGACAGCCGCTTCCTGAATGCTGACTTCGGTGACTCAGGTGCCCTGCGCAACGGTCTCGTCATGAACAAGTGGAACGGCTTCCGCGTCTATGTCTCAAACAACCTGCCAAGTGTAGGTGGTGGTGCTGCTACTACAGGTACAGCTAACCAGAACACTGACTACGGTGTTATTGTTGGTGGCCATGACTCTGCTGTTGCAACTGCTGAGCAGATCAACAAGACAGAAACATACCGTGACCCAGACAGCTTTGCTGACATCGTCCGTGGTATGCACCTCTATGGTCGTAAGATTCTGCGTCCTGAGGCTCTTGTAACAGCTAAGTACAACTTGGCATAATAACTAACTAGGGGCCCCTTCGGGGGCCTCTAACACTGTACGGACTTCATAGACAAGGTAAGAAATGGCTTATACATACCTAGACATTACTAACGAAGTATTGGCCCGCTTGAACGAGGTGTCTCTTACTTCCTCTAACTTTGGCTCAGCTCGGGGATTCCAGATCCAATGTAAGAATGCAGTTAACGATGCTATTAACTACATCAACCACAGAGAGTTTAACTGGCCTTTCAACCACGCTACCCAGACCGAAGTATTGGTAGCTGGTCAAACTCGTTACACAATTCCTACAACAGCCAAGACTGTTGACTACGATACATTCCGTCTAGTTAAAGACGCTAGTCTCGGTTCAACAGGTGGTGCCCTCTCCCGTCTAGATTACAAAGAGTACCTAGACAAGTATGTAGATCAAGAAGATGATACAACAACACAAGGTGGTCGTCCCCTCTGGGTAGTACGTACACCTGATAACAACTATCTTTTGTGTCCATACCCAGATAAAGCTTACACACTTAAGTACGAATACTACGATCAACCTGTTTCTCTTACTGCTGCAGCTGACGTACCTAGTATCCCCTCTGCGTACCGTCAGGTAATCTCAGACGGTGCTACGGCTTACGCATACCAGTACCGTGGTGAGCTAGACCAGTATAGTGCAAACTGGGCTCGCTTCCAGGATGGCATCTCTAACATTAGAAGTATCCTGACTAACCGTTACCCGTACGTACGCTCCACTGTAGTAGAAAGGTCAGGCACCCCTTCCGTCTTTCCTTCCATCTCTTAATAAGGGCTAAATAACATGGCAGATTCCTCTGGTCTTAGCCCCTTTGTGTTTCCTCTCAAGGGTGGCCTAGTCCTCAACCGTTCCAACTTCAACATCGAGTCAGGTATGGCTCTTGAGTTAGAGAACTTTGAACCAGACACAACAGGTGGCTACCGCCGTATAGACGGTTATACTAAGTGGACCTCAGAGAAGGTCCCGTTTACTGTATCAGATGCTGAGCCTGTTTTGATGTCAGCTTTCTACCAAGGGGAGGCTATAGCAGCCCGTGGGGAGGCTGTATACCGCTCTACAGACGCATCTAATACCTTAAGTGGGGTCTTAGCCCAGGCAGCTACAACAGTCACTGTAGACAGCACTACAGGCTTCTCAGACACTGGTACTATTATCATTGACTCTGAGCAGATCAGTTACACAGGTAAAACCACTACGACCTTCACAGGGTGTACTCGGGGTGCTAATAGCACTCTTGACGTTGAGCACTTAGATTCTACAGCAGTATACCAGATGTGGACTTCCATCGACTCTGGGCGTACAGGTGCTAAGAAGTATACGTTCCGCCGTGTTAACTTTAACGGTGTAGAGCTCCTAGCTTTTGCTGATGGGTCTAACAGTGTCTCATACTGGGATGGTACCTCTGTGACAGATATCAACGGGACTAACTCTCCAGTTGATGCACACTACATCTCAGTGTTTAAGAACACAGGTTTCTATACTGGTATGTCGGCCAACCCACAAGAGGTTATATTTACAGCACCTCTTACACTGGATGACTTCTCAGTTGCTAATGGAGCTGGTAGCCTAGTAGTGGACAGCCCTGTAACAGGGATGATCGTCTTCCGCGACAGCTTGTACATCTTCTCAGCTAACCGTATCTATCGTCTTACTGGTAGCTCCCAAGCTGACTTCAAACTAGAACCCATTACTCGTGAGATTGGTTGCCGTAGTGGTTGGACTATTAAAGAGTTTGCAGGGGATGTTATCTTTCTCGGACCAGACGGTCTACGGACTATCGCTGGTACTCAGAAGATTGGTGACGTTGAACTAGGTTCTATTACTAAACCAATCCAAGAACTGTTCCAAGATAAGAAGAGTGTGTCTGAGTTTGAGTCATACGTTATTCCAAATAAGACACAGTATAGAATCTTATTCTCTAAAGACGGTGTAGACGCAGTAGACACTAAAGGTGTTATCTGTAGTGGTAAAGACCAAGGTTATGAGTTCTCTACCACCCGTGGTATTAAGATGTACTGCAGTGATACCGAAGAGTACCAAGGTGACTACTTTATTATGCTAGGTGGTTACGATGGGTACGTATACAGGGACCAAGAGGGTAACACCTTCGACACTACTACAATCCTTGGACGTTACCGTAGCCCAGACATCACAGCAGGTGACCCTGGTATTCGTAAAGCATTTCAACGAGTGATTATCAACTACGCACCAGAAGGTGCCGTTAACTCTGACCTGTTCCTTAGGTATGACTACGAAAGTGCTGAAGTAGCTAGACCAGAGGCTTACCCCTTTGACTCAACGAAGGTTGCTGCTCTATACGGTGTTGGCCTGTACGGTACAGTTACCTACGGTGGTCAGACAGACCCACTGATTAGGCAACCGGTAGAGGGTTCAGGTTTCTCTGTTGCTCTACGTGTTGTAGATAACGGTGTATCGGTCCCATATTCATTAAAAGGCTTCTCCCTAGAGTTTACCACTGGGGCACGGAGATAACAGGAGAGACAAATGGCAGGTTACGTAAGACAAAGTACCTATACTGACGGTGATGTTATTCAAGCGTCTGACTCTAACAATGAGTTCAGTGCACTTCTTGACGCATTCAATAACTCTACAGGTCACGCACATGATGGTACAACAGCTGAAGGGCCTGTCATTGGTCTTATAGGTGATGCTGGTATCACAACCCCTCTTAATAAGATTGAAGTAGACACTGTTAATGATCGTCTTAGCTTCTACGTAGATGTAGCGTCGACAGGTGTTGAACAACTTCGTATCGAAGACGGTATAGCTTACCCAGTTACTAACAACGATATCGATTTAGGTACTTCAGTCTACATGTTTAAGGACGGCTACTTCGCTGGTACCCTTGAGTCAGTTAACCTGCAAGCGACTAACATCAAAGCTAACGATGGTACAGCTTCTGCTTCTATTGCTGATAGCACTGGTGTCTTTACTATCACCTCTGCTGTGCTTACTACTGCTGACATCAACGGTGGTACTGTTGATAACACTGTCATTGGTGCTACAACTCCTCTAGCGGGTAGCTTCACTGCACTGAGTGCTACAGGTAACATCACTGTTGGTGGCACTGTAGATGGGCGTGATGTAGCTGCAGATGGTGTTAAACTCGATGGCATTGACACTCTGTTAAACCAAGGTGTAAACACAACAGACAGCCCTACCTTTGTAACAGTTAACTCTACCACGTTAGATACAACTAACATTGAAGTAACCAACATCAAAGCCAAAGACGGTACTGCTTCAGCCACCATTGCTGACTCAACAGGTGTTATGACTATCCCTTCAGCGGTCATAGCTTCAGCTGGTATCCTTGGAGGTGGGATTGATAACACTGTAATAGGAAGTGTAAGCCCTTTAGCTGGTAGCTTCACTGCACTGAGTGCTACAGGTGGTGGTTCTCTTACTGGTACTTGGTCTGACCTAGGTTCTGTATCCACGGTGGATATTAACGGGGGTACAGTCGATGGTACAGTCATCGGTGGTACATCTGCAGCAGCTGGTAGCTTCACTACCCTGAGCGCCTCAGGGGCCTTTACAGCAGACCTTTCCTCAATCACCTCCTCAGGTGACCTAGCAGTAGCAGACGGTGGTACAGGCGCCTCCACAGCGGCTGCAGCACGTACTAACTTAGATGTAGACCAAGCAGGCACAGCCCTTGCCTTGGCAATCGCCCTCGGTTGAATCAAACAAGGAACTAACAAATGGCTAATACTTTCGTCAACTACACAAGCGCCTCAGTAGGTACTTCACCTTCTACAGTCTACACTGTACCAGGGTCTACTACAGCAGTCATGATCGGTATGACTGTGGCTAACACAGCAGCATCTCAGATTTCTATCTCAGTGCAGTGTGCTGGTGTATACCTAGTTAAAGATGCGGCTATTCCAGCCGGCTCTAGCTTGAGTGTACTAGATGGTAAGATCATCCTAGCAGCTGCTGATACAGTAGTAGTTACTTCTAATACAGCTACTTCTGCTGATGTAATCATCTCAGTACTGGAGCAATCATAATGGCTGGGTATCTCGGCACTAAGGCCGTACTCCTTAGCACTACTGCTGCTAATGTAACAGGTGCCACTGAGCGTACCCGACTTGGTGTACGTTACCCTGAACTACTCGCATTTATTATAGGAGCTATGTAACATGTCAGGATACATTGGCACACAGCCTGTACCACAGGCAACACAGAACCGTGAGAGTTTCACAGCCACTTCAAGTCAGACTAGCTTCGCTACTATTGGCTACACACCACAGTTCCTCGACGTATACCTCAACGGTGTTAAGCTGGTGGATGGCACAGACTTCACAGCTACCAATGGCTCAGATGTAGTGCTGACGACTGGTGCAGCTTCAGGTGATGTACTGGAGGTTGTAGCTTACACAGCGTTTGAAGCAGCTAACGTGACTGGCGCTACAGACTTCACCGTTACTGGCAGCTTCACTTCACGGGGCATCGACGACAACGCTACAAGCACAGCTATGACGCTGGACTCATCGGGCAACCTGCTGGTGGGTAAGACGAGTCTTGGTGCTGCGACAGGTGTTGAGTTGGCGTCTTCTGGACAAATAGCGGTAACTCGTGATGGAGCAGTTCCTGCGTTTCTTCGCCGCAACAACTCAGATGGCAGTCTTATAGACTTCAACAAAGACGGCACCGTGGTGGGGAGTATTGGGGCGCTCAATGGAGGTCTTTTCATTGACGGAAACCCATCCGCAGCTTCTCGTTTAGCGTTTGGCACTTCCTCTATAGTATACCCAGAAACTACAGGTGTCGCTGATATAGGGGCATCAGGCAACCGCTTCAAAGACCTCTACCTGTCTGGCGGTGTCTACCTTGGCGGCACTGGTTCGGCTAATAAGCTGGATGACTATGAGACTGGGACTTGGACGCCTACTTTTGGCCTTGGCTCTTGGACTTACAATAAGCAATATGGGCGTTACACAAAGGTTGGCAATCTTGTAACCGTTTGGTACTCAATCACTTGGGGGGCAAGGTCTGGTAGTGGCCAACTGGAAGTTACTGGGATGCCCTTTACACCTTTTTCTGGTGATGGTGACGCAAGAGCAGGCGGGTCTCTGGGTACACACACTGGATTGGATACTTCTGGGGGCAAGCAGATCATTACTGTTATCGACGGGAACATAAATAAGATACTTTATCGTTTCATGAATGATAACGCTAGTTGGTCATCTGTAAACTTACAAGATTGTGACCCTGTGGGCGAAGTTCAAGGCACATTTACATACAGGGCATAAACATGAAAACCTGCACCAAGTGTCATAGCACCAAGGAACTGGATGCCTTCTACAAACGGAAGCGCACACCAGATGGTCGTGAGGCTTGGTGCAAAGTTTGTCGCCTAGAGCATAACCGCAAGTGGCATCAAGCTAACAAAGACCGTCACCGTGAACTTACGCAGCGTTGGTATCAGGACAACAAAGAGCAACACCTTGAGAGCAGCAAAGAATGGTATGCTGAGAACAAGCACCGCAAGCTGGCTACAACCAATGCCCGTGAGGAACGCTGCCGTAATGCCACACCGCCGTGGGTAAAGAGCGCAGACATTCAGACTGTGTACCTCAAGGCTCAACAACTGACAGAGCAAACAGGAATACCACATGAGGTAGACCACATTGTGCCTGTCACGCACGATCTGATCTGTGGATTAAACGCCCCGATCAACCTTCAAGTTCTCACTCGTGAGGAAAACCGCCGCAAGGCAAACCGCATAGATCATCTGGATAGTTGGTCTGGACAGCAGAAAGGAGCCTGATATGGCATTAACCGAAAGAACAGAACAGGATAAGATTGAGATCGTTTCGGCTCATAAGTTTATCCAAGTCAGAACAGCCACAGTCATTGAACGTGACGGTGTAGAGATCAGCCGCAGCTTCTCACGCCATGTCGTTGCACCAGATGCAGATGTGTCAGGTGAGAGTGCTGAAGTACAAGCGATTGCTGCCGCAGTTCACACAGACGAGGTTAAGGCTGCTTACGCTGCTCATCTCGCTGCACAGCAAGCAGGGGTATAAGCTATGACGGTAGCATTTACAATGCGTAACGAGGGAGGCACGACCGATGTCTAAAGCAAGAGATACAGCTGACCTTAGTAACGGCCTTGATGTAGACAGCAGCGGTAATGTCGGGATTGGCACGAGTTCGCCTACGGAAAAGTTAGTGACGGATGGTAATATACTTGCTTCAACGGGAGACGGTGGCGGGTATTTCCTTGAGGGCAGCAGCGGTATACTGCGTCAAGGTGTTACGGGTATGGGTTTTAACACCAACGGCTCAGAACGCATGCGCATCGACAGCAGCGGTAATGTCCACCTCAATACTCCTGTAACGGCAGACCCCAGCAACAATGGATGGACATATTATGTTGAAGCAGACAGTAATAACTCTTGGGTGAAGCAGTCAGTTACTGTTAACACTACAGCCACTCAAATTGAGTTTATGAACGGCAATGGTGTTGTTGGTAAAATCACAACAGCAGGATCGGCGACAGCTTATGGCACATCCTCAGACTACCGCCTAAAGACTGACGCACAGCCAATGACAGGTGCATCTGCTCGTATCCAAGCTCTCAAGCCAGTGAACTTTGAGTGGATTTCAGACGGTACTCGTGTCGATGGCTTCCTCGCCCATGAGGTGCAGGCAGTTATCCCTGAGGCTGTCACAGGTACGAAAGACGCCATGCGTGATGAAGAGTATGAAGTCACTCCTGCTGTTCTTGATGATGATGGAAATGTTGTAACAGAGGCTGTAATAAGCACTCGCAGCGTTCCTGACTACCAAGGCATTGACCAAAGCAAGATTGTTCCATTGCTGACTGCTGCACTGCAGGAGGCACTCACAAAGATTGACGACATGGAAACACGACTAGCAGCATTGGAGGCAGTGTAATGTCATCAGAGCACCACTACGCAGAGACACGTATCATTGGCTTCTGGCGCACCTGTGCATTTCTGCTTTTAGGTCCGTTGATCCTACCAGTCTATACACTCTATAGTTTTGGTTACCTTCTCCTACGTAATGGATACGATAAAGGAGTATGGGGTGTCATTACGATGCCACTCGTCTTCGCCTTCAGTGTTATAAACGCTTTACATAACTTCACGGTATGTACAATCCTGTTCACTGAGTTTCCAAGAGAGATGACTACAACTAACAGACTGAAGCGTCATAAGAAGTCAGACAACCCAGCTAAGCGTGAACTTGCTGATATGCTTGGTGGCTTCCTAAACAGTCAGGACCCTAACCATTACTGATGTTAATTATACCAAAGTGAATAAAGTACTTGACAGAACCCCTGGAAACATGTATAATTAACTTAAGGTTTCCGGGGGGTATATATACCTATGTATATAGATAAGTATAAGGCTATAGGGGATGGCTTAGAGTTACTAACTAAAGGAGATGTACATGCTAAGTATACGCCTCAAGAGATTATCTCCTACCTCCTCCTCCCTATCAATAACAATAGAATAAGATTCTACTACCAAGGCACTAAGCCAATAGGATTGGTCACATGGTGTTGGTTATCACCTACCAAAGCCAACCTATTCCTAGAGGATAAGTACTCTCCTACAGATGAGGACTATCAACTAGAGAACCCTGGCTCTGATTACCAACTATGGGGTATCGAGTTTATAACTCCTTATGGTCACGCCTCTAAGGTGATGAAGGCTATAAGACAAGAACATAGAGAGCTGTACGGAACCACGAAGGTCCACTTCCGTAGGTTTTATAATAGAAATAGACTACACAGAAGGACTTTCTGATGATTAACAATCCTTTTATGCCTGCTACACGGTTCAATAGCTACATCGCTAGGGGTGGTGGAGGTGGTGGTAATCCTGCTCCTGTCCCTAAGACAGCTGAGGAGCTTGCTGCAGAAGAAGCTGCTGCTAAGAAAGCTGCTGCTGAAGAAGCTGCCGCTAAGAAAGCCGCAGAGGAAGCTGCTGCTAAGAAAGCTGCTGAGGAAGCACGTAAAGCTGAAGAAGCACGTAAGGCTGAAGAAGCTCGGTTAAAGATGAGCAAGGCTCAGCAAGAGATGGCACTGGCTTCTATGGAAGACCCTGGTAGCCTGACAACTAAAGCTGAGGTAGTTGAAATAGACCCGAATGCACCTGGAACCATAATTGATGGTTCAACAGGTCAGCTGACAGGGGATGCCCCTAAGATCACAGACCCCACTGCTTTCAATGCAGCCTCTGTCAACCCTGTTGTTGCTGCTGGTGATGTAGCTGCTGCAACCAGTGGAGTTCAAGCTGTACAAGGCTCTGTGGGCCCCTCAGCTATGGTACAGGCTCAAACTGGAGACACTAGCCAACTATCAAGCCTAGGTCTCAGTGCTGAGCAACTAGCCCAGTCTCAGGTAGTCGCACCTGCTGCACAGCGTACACTTCAGACTGGTGAGATGATCTCAGGTAGTGCTGTCGATATGGCAGCTGTTGATGCCGCTCTTGATGTACAAGCAGCTACAGCTAACCCATCTCAGCAAGCTACAGTACAGGGTCAGATGTCAGACCTGATGGCCGACTTCGATGCTGGGTCACCTCCTCCTTGGGCCGCTGGAGCCCTTCGTAACGCGACAGCTCAGATGGCTGCTCGTGGTCTTGGTGCTTCTAGTATGGCTGGTCAAGCTTTGGTCCAAGCCGCTATGGAGTCTGCAATGCCTATCGCTATGGCAGACGCACAGACCTTTGCTAAGTTTGAGTCACAGAACCTGTCCAACCGCCAGCAAACTGCTATGTTCGCAGCCGAGCAACGTGCTAACTTCCTCGGTATGAAGTTTACACAGGACTTCCAGTCTCGAGTAGCTAACGCTGCTAAGGTCTCTGATATCGCCAATATGAACTTCACAGCTGAGCAACAGATCGCTCTAGAGAACGCACGTATGGCGCAGACAGTAGACTTAGCTAACCTCAATGCTAAGAATGCTAAAGTTATGGCTGATGCAGCTGCTATGTCGCAGATGGACATGCAGAACCTGAGTAACCGTCAACAGGCTGCTGTGATGAATGCACAAGCCTTTCTCCAGATGGATATGAAGAACATGGACCTTGCTCAACAAACAGAGTTGTTTAAGGCACAGAGTAATATCCAAGCTATCTTTAGTGACCAGGCTGCTGAAAACGCTGCTAAGCAATTCAACGCCTCTAGTGAGAACCAGACTAACCAGTTCTTTGCCACTATGGCACAGCAGGTTCAACAGTTCAATGCTGGTATGGAAGTGCAACGTGATCAGTTCAATGCGCAGAATGCTTTGATTGTAGCACAGGCTAATGCACAGTGGCGTCAGAATGCTACTACCATCAACACAGCTGCCCAGAACCAAGCTAACGCCGATGCCGCTATGCAGACCAACCAAATGACACAGAACATGGTCGACACCCTGTGGCAACGTGAACGTGACATTATGGATTACGCCTTCCGTCAGTCAGAGAACGAAGCTGATAGAGCTCTTAGTGTCTTCTTGGCGGATAAACAAGTAAGTCTTGCTGAATGGCAGACAGGGCAAGCTAACGCACAAGCAGACAAAGAAGGCAAGGGTTACCTAGTTAGCCGCCTGCTGTTCGGTTGATAGGAGAAGAATATGTCATTCTATAAGAAGAAGTTAGAAGAAGCCCGTAAGCAAGTTGCAGAAGAAGAACGTCTAGCCAAACTAGATGGTGGTGACTCTAAGTTTGGAGCTCCTACTGCTGCTCAACAGAAGGGTATCCAGCAGGAAGGCCTCATGCGTCCTAAAGCCCGTCCAGGTACAGGTGGTGAGGAACGTCAGACTAGCCTCGGTATGCAGCTTATGCGTCAGATGAACCAAGGTACTGACCCAGACACACACCTCGCCCCTGATGAGTCTCTTCGGCCACAAGCACGTCCAGGCAGTACACTCGGTGAGAAACGTCCAAAGACATACTCAGATGTAGCACGCCCTACTGGAGAAGCCCCTGAGCGTATCAAGAGCAAGTTGGTAGCCCGTGGTCTCCCAGAACATATTGCTGAAGCCTTTGTATTGAACATGGCAGATGAGTCTGGCTTTGATGCAGGTGTTAATGAGAAGAACCCACTCGTAGCTGGCTCACGTGGTGGCTTTGGTCTATACCAACTGACAGGTCCACGCCGTAAAGCATTCGAAGCCTTTGCAGCAGAGAAGGGTGTCTCAGTAGATAATGAAGATGTCCAGCTAGACTTTATGATGAAAGAACTAGCTACTACTGAGAAGGGGGCTGCTGAGCATATCTACGGTGCAACTAACACCTCCGATGCAGCTGTCGCTATTGTAGACAAGTTCCTTCGCCCAGCAAAAGAACATCGTGAAAATCGTATAACTAAATATAAGAGGTACAGCGTATGATCCTTCCAGGACAAAGCCTTACAGCGGAGCCAAAGAATGCTCCATACGAAAACCCACCAGAGATGACAAACCCTGATGATGCTGTTATGTGGCATCTAGAGCGCCTCACAGAAGAGGATCGTATGGAAGCTTTGTTCGATATCCTCGAACTAGGTATGGATGTTGTAACGATCACTGAGGGCCTCCTACGGGGTGCTGTGATGGAGGGTCGTCACAGTGTTGACGTGTCTATGATCATCGCACCTATTATCCATGAGTTTGTAGTCTCCTCCGCTAAACAAGCAGGTATCGAGTACGAAGAGGGTTTCCCTGATGATACCGAGAAGCGTGAACTTGTTAGGTACCAGATCAATAGCCGTAAAGCTGCTAAGAAACTATCTGAACTAGACATGGAGGTAGAGGACGAAAGCCCTGAGCTTGACGTTGAAGACGATATGTCGATGCCAGAGGAAGTTGAGATGGATACAGTCAAAGAGGCCCCTAAGGGTCTTATGGCTCGTAAAGGAGATAAAGCATGAGTTTCTGGGGTGGTATGGCACGAGGCTTCAAGGATGCCTCAGAGAAGAAAGAACGGGATAAGGCTGTAGAGCTTCAGAAAGAGCGTCTAGCTATTCAAGATGCACGGTATGAGTCGGAGACTGCACGGGCTGAGCGTTACCGTTCAGAGGATGTCGCGTTCCGTACACAAGAGTTCATGACACGTCAAGAGCAAATAGCTTTTGACCGTAAGATGGCGGAGCGAGCAGATACCCGTGCTCAAGAGTCTGTTTATATTGACCGTCAGCTTGCCTTGATAGAGATTATGCCACCTGGTCTTGCATCATCACTAGGAGGGGGTACCCCATCTAAAGGTGGTTCTAAAGGTGGTTCAACGGTGATGTCAGCAGAAGCTATCACTGAAGGTGCAACTATGTACCACAACGAGTACCAAAACCTCAGTGAAGAGCAGAAGGACTCTGAGTTCTTTAAGATGCTTAAAGGTGACGCAGGTACACAAGCCTCCATGATGGCTTTTATAACAGCGCAGGCTCAAAAGGGTAACACTGTTACTCTAGGAGACCTCCCCAAGTACTTTAAGTACGCAGGTACTATCGAAGGTCAAGGGGAAGCTGAAGCTCAAAAGGCTTTGGAGATGCTTACTACAGGTGAAGGTATCACAGACCCTAAAAGCTTTGCTAAAGGTCTGGTTGCTTTTAAGAACTACAAACCTACTAAACACCTCTTCCAACAAACAGGAACCCCTACTAACTTGGAGGACCTTGATAAGCAGATGAGTTTCTGGGAAGCAGCTACTGAGACAGAAGCGGTTAGGAGCCTTAGTGGTCTACCGGATGGTCTCCGAGAAGAAACCCAGCAAGCCCTTGCTATGTTGGGGCAGAAAGCTACTCGTGTTCAAGGTCTTTCTAAGTTGGCTAAGCTTGGGTTCGGTAAAGCTGCTGCTGAGAAACATAACCTTCTGGATAACTCTGTTATTGGTAGTTCCTACACCTCTGAGGAAGCTGTGGTTACACCCCCTGGTGGAGGTACAGGTACAGCACCTGTAGTTACAGCTCCTAGCGCATCGAGGGGGTCGTCTACCTCCTTCGCAACTCCTCAGGAGTTGTCGGACGCCATTAAGGATGGTTTCACAGGACGGGCTAAGGTAGGTGATGAAATCTTAATAATAGAGGCACCAGCAGAGGGTCCTGAAGGTCTTACCCAAGGTTCTGTAGCACCTGAGCAAGGAGCTGCTGGTGGTGTAGACGAGAGTGGATTCAGTGTAAGCAATGTAGATACATCTCTTAAACCAGTACCTGAGCTTGATGCTCTGTTCGAAGAAGTTATGACTGAAGGCGCACAGCCTAAGACAGTTATCCCTGACAACCGTCCTATTCGTGAGCCGCAGACTATCGAAGAGATCGAAAGTGGTATCGAAGGTGCTCTCGAAGGGGAAGCACTTGAGGAGAAGGTTGTTGCTGTTGAAGAGGAGCTCTTCGACCTTGGTGTCTACGAACCAACAAACGTGCAGGAGTTGGCTTACTTTAAGGAAGACCTTAATGTTCTTATCTCTGATCTTGAGATCCAAATCCCACCTGAGGTCCTTAAGGGTGTTGTAGAGAATGTTATTGCACGTGTTACTTACAAAGCCGACGGTCCTAAGGATTACTCACGTCCCGAAGTCGAGCAAACAGAAGAGGCTATGGACTGGGATAATCGCAGAGGACGTGTACTCAGAACACCTGATGATGAACTAGACGCAAGAGCTCGCCGTAACACAGGAAGGTCACGTTAATGAGTTCCCTTCAAGACACTTTCAAACCAGTCAATGTGGCTAAGGAGAGAGGTAGGTTCGGGGAGGAAGAGGACGTTATCGGGAAGAGTGCCGAGGCGTTACCTCCTTTGTCTACTGATGATCTAGTATCTAAGAACCCAGGGATGATCCGTAGGGAAGTCCCAGAGGAAAAGACTCCTTTGTCTATTGATGATCTAATAGCTGAGAACCCAGGAATGATCCGCAGGGAAGTCTCAGAGGAAAAGACTCCTTTGTCTATTGATGATCTACTATCTGAGAACCCAGGGATGATCCGTAGGGAAGCCCCAGAGGACAGCGGTACTCCCTTTAATGGTCTTCTCCCTTCAGGTGTTGAACCTGGCTCCTATTCAGAGAATGATCTTATTGAACGCCCTGAGCTGTACAACCCTATCTTTGACTTTGTAAAGGATCGGTACGGTCGTTCGGCTGTGAGCAACAAAGACCGAGCTGAGGTCGTAGAGATGTTCCTTGAGAACCGCCGTGGTAACGCAGCGGGTAACTCTGTACGTGCTATCAGTGAGGCTGACTACCTTATGGACGCCAAGGAAAACCCTGAGGCTATGCTTAAGGTAGGTAAGGCTTACGCTATCTATGAAGGTATGGCAGGTCTCTTCAGTAGTGAAGCTACGTGGGCTGAGACAGGTAGTGGGGTTGCTGATTACCTTTCTACTACACTCCTTGACCCTATTAACCTTGTAGGTGGTATTGTGGGCAAGGCAGTAGGCGGTACAGCTATACGGACAGGTACTAAGACTGCTCAGACTATCGCACAGAAAGAAGTAGCTAAGCAGCTTATAAAAGGAGCTAGCCGTGAAGTAGCTAAGAAGGCAGGTACATCAGTCCTTAAGAAGGCTGGTGCTGCAGCAGCTGTAGAAGGTGCTCAAGAGGTAGCTGAGTTCTCTGCTAAGATGGCAGCTAACAAAGGTATCCAACGTGTTCTGACAAAGGCTGGTCTCAAGGAGATTGCAGCTACCACAGCTGTTGATGCCGTTGCTAACGCAGGTACTGAGTTCCTCTACCAACGTAGTCTACTTGAGACAGGTGTACAGGACGAGATAAGCAAAGGTGCTGTCGGTATTGCCGCTCTATCAGCCATGGCTATGGGTGGCATCCAAGCTGGTGTTGTAGCTAAACGTGGCTTCACAAATACAGCCCTTGTATCTGAGACAGTCCAGAAGGCTGACCCCAAGAAGATTGCAGCTGACCTAGAGAAGTCACTGCGGGAGTGGGCTGACCAGGCCCCTGAAGGCGAAGTAGCCTGGCTTACAAAGGTTAAGAACGGTGAGCAGATCACACCAGAGGATACTGACTTCTTTATTGACCTCCTCCTTGGCCGTACTGGTAAGGAGACAGCTGAGGAAGGCGCTGAGGAGGCTCCTCGTCTACGTGGTCTTGCTGAGATCATGCACGAAGGTGGTTACTTCTACGTCAAACGTACAGACGATGACACAATGTCTAACTGGATATCAGACTTCATGCGTGAGGAGCTAGACCAGGACGCCATCGACAGCCTTGTGGGTACGGTAGGTATACCTAAGGGTCAGATGACAGTTGAAGCCTTCTCCGATGCTTTCGCTAACCGTATGAACGAGAGTGCTCGCATGATGAACAGTGTGGGTCAGGTGGCTAAACGGCTTGATACAAACCTTAAGGACCTCAACCTGAATGACTTCATGGAAGAAGCCCTTGGGCATAACCTTATTGCTGACATCGTGCCGCAAGCAGAGCGGTTCAAAGGTAAAGGTGCATTCCTTGCTAACGTAACTGAGTCACAGAACAAGTTCATCAGAAGCCTAGTGTCACACCCCTCCACGTCTATGCTCAACCTTGTTGGTTACAGCGGTGCTGCCGCTATAGACGCTGCTACAGATATCACAATGGCTCTGTACAAAGGTAATGTCGGTATTCTTAAGTCTGTCCTAAAAGGTGCTGACAGCGGTAAGAGTGAGCTGTTTGTAGCTAAGCAGCTGCTTCTGTCTGTTAAGGACCGTGTTAAGTTTGCTATGGACCCTGATATGACCCATGCTGCGTTCAAGAGCGCATTGCTTCGGAGCACAGGTGGTCTGGACACCCTTGACCGTACCTTGGCTGGTGGTATTGACGTAGTACAGTCAGTAGACGCTATGAGCCGTATGGGTGGTAAGGCTGGTAGAGTACAAGGTAACCTTGATACATGGATCAATGGTGTTCAACACGCTACATTCGTACACGCACAGGATAGTTTTACTAAGTCACAAGAGTACGTAAGCCAGATGAACAAGATGCTTCGTACTAAGTTTGGTAAAGAATGGGATGAGTTCTACTCCGATCCCAACGCTATAAAGATCATGGCGACGAAGGAGTATAAGCAGCTTGAGCTTGATGCCGTTATGCGAACCCAAGAGAACATCTTCTCTAAGTCATACAAAGACAACAGTAAACTTGGTCAAGTGGCTGGTATGATTGAGGATGCACGTAACATCCCTGGCCTTGGCTTCATGATTCCATTCGGTAAGTTCTTCAACAACACTATTGATTTCGGTATCAAACATACACCTCTTCTTAACATCGCAGCTAAGAAGACCGGTAAGTACGCAGATAAGTCCTTCCTTGAGCTTAATGCACGTGGGGCTGTTGCAGCTGGTCTTGTATACGGAATGGCTCAGGATGAGGACGAGAACCGCCGTAATGGCTTGGGTCTGTACGATGAGCTGGTAGATGGTGTTGTAATATCGCAACAGTACGACTACCCTATCTCCTTGTTCAAGGCTGCATCACGTGTAGCCGCTTACAACATGGCAGGGGAGGACGTACCAGCTGAGATCATCACACAGATCGGTAAAGACTTCGGTGGCGGTGGTCTTACACGTAACCTCAACAAGACTACAGCTGAGTTTGCTGACTTCGGAGCCGCCCTCCTTGCAGGTGAGCTTAAGCAGGCAGGTGTAGAAGGCATCACTATTGCCTCTGACATTACAGCACAGGCTCTCAGTGGTTTCTTACGTCCGTATCAACCTATAGACACAGCTATTGGTCTTGCAACAGGTGCTAATCAACGCCCTAAGGACGTAGCACAGGGTAATAAGTTTGTAGGTAACTCCCTCCGTTATATCGACACTACAACTAGCTTCCTCCTTGGTAAGAGTGATCCACCTAAGGTAAGCTCTGCTACAGGTGAGATGGACCAGATGAGTACTGCTGCCTTCGGTGGCGCTCGTACACCAATGCTCACCAACCTCCAACGTGTTATGAATGTTGTAGGAGTTGACCAATGGGGTCTTAACTCTGGTCTCTCAAAAGACAAGAAGGGTATGATACCTGAGGCTGTCAATGAGTACCAGCGTCAGGTCTACCTCGCTATGGAAGACTGGGCTGCGGCTAAGATGAACAACGAGGCGTTCCTTAAAGCCCCTGGAGACGTACAGAAGATGCACTACGAGGATCAGGTGAAGAAGGTGCGTAAAGAAGCTATGTTCATGCTTGTTGCCCGTTATAACGGCCCTCAGGACACACTGGGTGCCCAGTACGACATAATGAGTAAGCATAGCGTTGAAGCTGTTAAGGAAGCTCTTACGGAACTGGAGCTAGGGGATGACCTAGGTGCCTTGAACCTAGCACAGGTTAGTATCGTTAGATCACAGCTAGAAACAGCTGACTTCATCAAGCGTATGGAAGCCCCTGCAGCTACGTACGACTAGTAGTCCAAACACAAAAAGACCCCCCTCAGTTTTTACACCGAGAGGGGTTTAAAGTTAACAGTTAGTTAGTTCTTATTTATACTCGAGGATTAGGTCTGCATACCTAAATGCCTCTTCTACGAGTTCTTCTGCTCGTACTATATTACCAGAAGGAAGCAACCCAGCTAGTACCGAAGCTGCTAATTGTAACCGTAAGGTGGAGGGATCACCTGTAGGTACGGTCTTCTTAGTAACATTCCTCTTACCTTCTACGAAGGCTTTAGCCTCTTGTTCCAGACTTGGAGCAGGGGGCTTCTTTCGTTTAGGGGCCATCTTAGATCAAACCAAAGAACTTAGATGCGAACACAAGACCGATAAGAAAGACAGCCGCCCATTTCCATGTGAATTTGAAACCCATAGTGATAATCCTTCTCTAATTAAACAATAGGAGGAGTATACCATAAGCACACCCCTCCTGTCAAGTAGTTTTAATATGTCTGGATGATATCGTCGATGATGCCGTGTTTCTTACACTCCTCAGGGGTCAACCACTCATCTGTTGGGTGGAGGAGGTTCTTGCGGATGTACCGCTCAGACTTCTTTGTACACTTCTTGTAGTGGTCAATCATACGGGCGCTTGCCATGTCAAACTCTTTAACGATAGCCTGTAGTTCGTGTTCCTTCCCACGAGAACCCCAGCTATATTGATGTGACATAACTGAGGTGTTGTGTGTCAAGAGTCGTCGATCACCAGCCATAAGGGTGAGAACACCACAAGAGGCTACCAGACCCTTACCGATAGTCACTACTGGAATCTCTGACATCATCATAGCGTCGATGAGGTGGAAGGCTGAGTGTACAGAGCCCCCAGGGCTGTTGATGATAAGAGTAAGCTGCTGTGGTCGTATCTCTTCGGGCATCAGGTTGTACTCGTAGATGGTAGCAACAAGAGGCATGATCTTTTCCTGATCAAACTTGTCAACTAATAACATAAGTCCGTTCTCGCGGAGGTAGGAGCCAGGGGCCTGCATCTCTGGTGTTGGTTCAGGTGGGTTGCACTTAGGGCAGACAGAGGGTGCTGCTACAGGTTCAGAGGTCTTCGGAGTAACAGTCTTCTTCCTAGTGGCTGGTTTCTTGGCTGGTGTCTTCTTCTTAGCTGCGTTAATCATCTGTTCGAACATTCTAGGTCCTTTCTAAAGACATTAAGTTAGTGTAACACACTGTTGCTAAAAGGTCAAGATGACTTGATCTGTGCCTCATACTCACGTAGTCGTTTGTACACTGAGATGAGCTCTATGATAGTGGGCCAAGACTTAATCAAGAACTGCATAGAACCCTCTACTCTACCAAAGGCACGGATGATTTGCTGCATCAAACCTAGTGAAATAAGACCACCTACAATAGCAGGAGCTAAGAAGATATAAGCAGTCAGGACATTAACTTGTAGATAGGCCATACGCACCACGTTAAACTTAAGGTACTGAAGATAACTAGTGAAGTGTATTGTACGTACATCCTCGAATAGCTCAGTTAACGCCTTAGGAGAGACAGTACCGTCGTCTTCCATCTTGACAAGGTGTTTACGATACGCTGCTTCTTTCTTCTGGATGTCGTATTCAATGCCAACCAGCCGTAAGATATAACCACTAACAACAAGTAGCAAAGTACCGCCCAATGTCCAGACGAAAGCTCCTGTAACCAATCCATATTTCCAATCTCCAAACCAGAGGATAGACAACCCTGCGCCAAGACCCAGTAGTAGTGGGAAGAACTCGACGAGAATCATTACGCTCTCTATTAGTGAAACACCTAGACCTTCTACGATCCTCGTGTACTTGATCGTGTCTTCTTGGACACGTTGTGAAGCACCCTCAATGGTACGCCCTTTATCGAAGACCTCGTGGTACCACTCGACCATTGACGCTCTCCAGCGGAAGAGGAAGTGAGCGGTGACAAAGGAACCAACAAGACTGAGGGCAACCCAGGTACCAGCCAACCAACCAAAAGATGCAAGCCCTGCCCAGTACTCACCTATAGTCACAGACCCTGGGGTGGCAAGTGCCTTCTGGATCAGGTCGTAGAAGTCACCGAACCAGTGGTTAATCTGTACGTCTACTTGTACCTGTAACCATAGGGTACCTAGTATAAAGAAGGTGCCGAGGTAGGCCCAGAGGGCCCACTTCTTGCTTGTGTAAAAAACCCACATCAACTCTTCCTTTCTGAGATGTCAGGGTTCTGCCAGTCGTCTATACGTAGTCCTTCGGCTCGTTCCCTATCTCCTTGTTCTTGGTCAAAGGAGCCACCCTGAGGAGACCCTTGCTCAGTCCTCTGCTTAGCTTGTTCTAGCTTTTCAGCATCATCCTGGTTGTAGGGGATAACGTAGAGACGATCACCTCGTTCTTTATCCCAGACCCATACCTTGATAAACTTACCTGTAGCTATATGGTGAATGTACAGGAACTCGTAGGATGGGTAGCCCTCGATGGGACTACCTAGTTGTTTAACGTAGTGTGTCTGCGTAACAGCCCCAAGTAAGATAGAAAGTGTAAGGGCTGATGCCTTAAAGAACCTACCTAACTTGGAGTAGAACATAAGGAACACAACAAGTGTAACGAGTACTACGTATACTGTTTGAATGACTAACATTATGGACCTTCCTCTCCTCTTAGTTTCACTTCGATATCAGAACGAAGGTCCACTATCTCCCCGTCTACCACCCTGAAAGCCACAATAGTACGCTCCTGCCTAGGTGACAACGTAACAGAATCCTCGTGGTGTACCTTAAAGGGTTGGAGCCCTGTTATACGAAGGTTAACCGTTTCTGGGTCACCTTTCGATGAGAAGTAGTGTACGTTGATGATGTAGTCCCCGTCAGGCAAGACCGTCATAGTAGTGATCTCGTAGTTACGGGTAACCTCTACTCGCTCCCCGTTGATAACGAAAGTGTCACTGCCTTTACCAAGGTCATCCTTCTTTAGGGTTATGAACCCGTTGCTCTTGTACCCGTAGCTAACGATCTTACCGTCAGGACCACGGGTGTACAGGTCAAGGTCTCTTGTACTCTCATCATCCCATGTCAACTCCACCATGATTACTACGGGTGGGTCAACCACCCCTGTTTTAGCGATAGGGTTTATCAACAGGAAAGCGATAACAAACAGAGAAGTGAAACCCACCAGGAGGTTAAACAACAAGTCAACGAACGCAAGGTTGCTTGAGTAACGTCTCATATCAACCCTCCAAGATGACTAGCTGTAGTTTTAACCAGAGTGACGATAGGAGCCCTACAAGGGACGTTACAAGAGCAGTAGACATACCTGATGCAAGAACTCCGATAGCCTCTGTCATACTCTCTGTGGACGATGTGTCGATCTCTGTGAAGGCAGAGTCTAGTACAAGGAGGAACCCGAATAGAGTACCTACCATACCAAGGCTAAGAACTGCATCAGAGAGGAACCAGGACATGTTGTTATCTTGTCCAACCATTTTCTTAGCACGTAGTCCCATCATGGACGATGAGATAATAGCTATACCTAGGATAATGAATGTCAACATTGTGCTGTCTGCTTCGTATAACACATTACCTAGATTAAACCAGTACTGACCCCCTATAAGACCCAAGATACCGGCGTTAAACACGAAGTACCATTTCCAAGTTCTCATCTTATAGTCCTTTCCGTAGGAGGTGCAACCTTGTTGAACCAGCGATACGGGTAGCAGCCCAGTTAGCTGGGAGGTCCCTTGGTTCCGTAAAGTCGTTATCTTTCATCTCAAAGAGTTTTAAGTCTTGTGTGGTAAGTAGTAGGAACGTACCAGAGTCTGTGTACCGGGAAACCATGTACGGTATCTGAAGCGTGTAACCCATGTTGAAGAAGTAACCAGCTGTCAAGGTACCCATATACTGACCTCCTTTTAAGCCATCAGAGAAGGTACCTCGGGCATTGTTAGCCCATGCCACATGGAACCCAAGGAGGCCCTCTGAGACCTTCTCTTTACCAGCTATAAAGGCCACAGCACAAGCGCTTAGACAGACCTCCCCTCGACGGACAACAGTTGTAAGACCGAGGTCCTTTATTGTGTACCCAAGCTCGTACCCCTCCACAGCCACACCTCCGTTAGAGGACAGGACTAAAACCCTAATGCCTGTCTCCTCTACCTTAGCTCGTACCTTTGCTGAATCACCTTGGAGGATGTCCCCTGACAGATGGATGGCGTTTGATGTGGATGTGACGATGGCTGCGTGGGCGGAGCCTATGCCCAGTGTAAGGGCTGTTAGGACTCCTGCTAAACCTCGAATCATTTGTGTATCTCCTTTAGTGTCTCATTGGCCCACTTCAGGTACTGTTCAGCTTTCGCCATGTCTTCTGTGGGGTTTCCTTTATAGAAAGCTCGATGGTTGTACTTCATTACGTTACCTCGACAGTAAGCGATGAAGCCTTCCTTGCCAAGAACTTGCTTGATGTAGTCGATACATTCCACCCCAGCTTGGTTGTAGTGAAAGGGTTTATCAATGTTGTTGTAGTTGTTATCTTCGATACCGGAAGTCTTCTTAGCTGCGGCACCTTTATAAGTAGTTTCACGCTTAGTCTTGCCCTTAGGCTTTGGTTTCTGCGGGGCCATATCTTTTCCTATTCTGTATTAAAAAAGGGGAAGACCTTGCGATCCTCCCCGTTAGTATATCATACTTGGTTATGTTATGTCAAGGTCAACTACACTCACGTTGACCTGTATTGACGTCGAAGTAACAGGCTCCTCCCTCTTTCTCATCGACGAAGTCACTGTTGTCCTCTTCTACTTTCTCCTCTACTACATCCTCGGAGGAGGAGGCGTTGAGGATGCCGTAGCGCTTACCAGAGGCACGGAAAGTAGTACAACCAGATGCACCTCCGTCATACGCAGCCATGTACACAGCTTTGAACTCATCCCATGACACATCGTCACCTACGTTACAGGTCTTAGAGCAAGCACTGTCTACGTAGCGTGAGGCTAGGTTAAGAACCTCTACGTGGGTCAACACAGGGAGGTCATCAGCCTTGCGGCCTTTAACACCGAATGTGCGGTAACCGTAGTCGTCTACACGTTCAACCCGTGGGCCATCGAAGGTCTGGATAGTACGGTCAAAACCGTAGGAGAAGACTGGTTCGATACCCGACGAGACGTTGTCAGCTGAGAGGCTGATAGTACCAGTTGGTGCTACACTGAGTAGGTGGCTGTTACGGATACCATAGCGGCTGATCCTATCCCGAATGTCTGTTGGTAGTGTCTTTGCGAAGTCACTGTCGAGGAACTCTTCGCGGTACAACGGGAACGGTCCTTTCTCAGCCGCAAGAGATACAGAGGCTATATACGCTGTGTCACGGATAAGCTTCATGATCTTCATGAGAGTAAGAAGGAACATAGGGGAGCCATACTCGTGGCCCATAGCTTCGATAGCGTTAGCTACACCTGTGACCCCAAGACCCATACGTCTTTTAGACTTAGCTTCTGCCTCTTGTGAAGGAAGAGGGTATACTGCTCGGTCAACTACATTGTCCATAGCACGTACGACATGCGGGATGTCATGCTTAAGGCTCTCGTAGTCAAACGAGTAGGTACCGTCACACTCGTAGATGTACTTGACTAGGTTGAATGAACCAAGGAGACATGCACCGTTTGGTGGCAAGGGTTGCTCACCGCATGGGTTAGTCGCTGCAATAGTCTCGCAGTAGTGCAGGTTATTCTTCTTGTTAATACGGTCGATGAACAAGATGCCTGGTTCAGCCCAATCCCATGTACTACGCAGGATGTCATCCCACAGGGCACGGGCATTGACAGTGTCATAGACACGGCCTTCAAAGACTAAATCAAAGGTATCATCTTCTTTAACAGCTTGCATGAACTTGTCTGTGACACCTACTGATAGGTTGAACTGTGTAAAAGCTGTTGAATTGGTCTTGGCGTGGATGAATGAAGAAATGTCAGGGTGGTCTACCCGCAGTACACCCATCTGAGCGCCTCTACGGTGGCCAGCTGAGCTGATAGTCTTGCATACTGCGTCAAAGATACCCATGAAGCTCAGAGGACCACTAGAGCGGCTCTCTAGGCCCTTAATGAGGGCACCTGAGGGACGGAGGGTACTGAAGTCATAACCGATACCACCTCCAAGCTGCATAGTCTTAGCAGCCTCTTGTGCTGCGAGCATGATACCTTCCATAGAGTCAGGGATGGTCATACTCACAAAGCAGTTGTAAGCCGTGACGCGTCTAGGAGCACCCATAGCTGATTGTACCCGTCCAGCCGGCATGAAGCGCATGTCGTATAGGATATCACGGAACTCTTGGAAGTGGTGCTCGTCGTCCTTGAGTGCGTTGGCAACCCGTGTCATAGCCGCTCGAAAGCTCTCACCCTTCGACCGGTACTTCATCTGGTGAATCTCTTCAGACAGACCGATTGTTGGGCCTACTGGGCGGTCTGATTCTGAGTTCTTGATCATAAGCTATCCTTTAATGTTTGTTCAATTAGTTGCATTACATAGTGGTATGAGTTGTATTCACTCATCGGTTACGTCCCCTTAGTCGTCCCGAAATGGAGCTTTGTGAAATTCCAACTTGTTTAGAAATAGCATCTTGTGACATGCCCAAGTCGTTGTACATATAGTACAGGTCTTCTGTTTTTACATCGTGACGCCATCTGCCGCTTGTTTCACCTTGGCACATGGTTCCGTCTGCCCACTTGTCGTCGGAGTTGGATTGTGGGTTTCCAATGTAGAGGTGAGCGGGGTTGACACAAGCTCTGTTGTTACATGTGTGACACACTAGCTTACCCTCGATGGCGTCTCTTCCATAGAGAAGGCCCATTATGGTACGTGACACATTCTCCAACCTACCTTGGTACTTAGCTCTGGGGTAACCATCCTTGTCTTTAACCCCGTGAGGCGTCTCTACGCAATCACCGATCATCGCCGGAACCCCCTAGCACACCTCTTGCTTGGCGGTCATCTAGTTTATCTACATTGAGTTCAATAACCTCCTCAAGGCTGCTCTCGAAGTAGTTAGCTAGGGCGGTAGCGTAGAACACTACATCACCTAACTCTTTGACGATGTCTTGGTTAGAGAAACGACTGGAGTCTCTAATAAGTTTCTTTATCTTCTCAGCTACCTCCCCTGCTTCTCCGACAAGACCTAGTGTATTCTCAATAAGCCTGTCATTACCTTCTGTCATGATCTTATCTTCAACCCAATAGGAGTACTCCATAGTATTCATTGACCAACCTCCTCCGCCAACACCTGTGTGACAGAGAGGTCATCTAGGTCGTACAAGGCGTTCCTAAGTTGCTCAGACAAAGTAGCCTGTCGTTCAGCTACATCCTCCGTTAAGTAGAAGTAATCCTCGTCTACCTTAACCTTCATCGTTACTACATATTCCATATGTCGAGCTCCCAATTATATCACAGTGTTGTCTTTACGTCAAGATAAAAGGGATGACTATTTGTCACCCCTGATACGATCATGTATGTCCTCATCCATATTCCCGTCTAAGTGTATCAAGCGATACCCATTGAGGCTCATAACAACCATCGGATACATTTCTTTTGATGAGAACTCCTTTCCACCACTCCTTATTAGCTTGCCCAGCCCAAGCCTCCGCAGCGCCCTTATAACAGCCGACCACCGCCCCAATTGCACCATGAGAACCAACGTCGTCCTTAAAATACATATCGCGCTTATGGCTGTGACCAACGCTGCAAGAGCGATACCGCTTTTGGATGAGAGCGTAAGCGTGATGTACACCACTAATGGCACGGCCAAAGTTACCAGCGCCCACGTAATGAGCGTAGTCAACGCCATCGTAATTATGAATGGCGGGGGCACCATCAACGTACTCATGGTACTCGTCGAACCACTTCTTAGTGTTGAGGTGCGAGAACGAGATTCCATACTTGTCTCCTTCAAGTCTTGGGTCATATGAGATTGCTGTTTTGATACGGTGCTCGTGGTTTCCTTCGAACCCGTAGAAAGCTGGACGCTTACGCCGTTGCTTCTTGAAACGGTAACGGAGCAAGTCCTGTGCTTCGTTGTATGACTCGATGTCACGTCCGTAGTTCTGTGATACTACCGCCTCTGGTTTACGTGTGTCGTAGGAGTTGAGGGACTTCATGTCCGCACCATCCCCTAGGTCCACTACGTAGTCAGGTTTAATGTCGTAGATGAGGCCACCTAACCAGTCAAACCGCTCATTGGTTGTTTCAGGTGTGGCGTGGCCGCAACTAAACACGATAGCTGTTTTACCTGTTGTCATTCTTTATTCTCCTCTGTGATCCACTCCTCTGGAATGGTCTTATCTGAGTAGAGGAACCCTTCCTTCTCACACCAATCGGAGTAAGAGCTCTTGGCCCCTTTATAGAGTTTAGCCCGTGAGTTACTGAACACGAACCGTATGTCAAGGTCAGGGTATTGCTTCTTGATCTCCTTGTGTTTACGTCGATCAGCTGAAACAAACCTACCCTTGGTTTCAATGATGATACCATTCTCGAGAATAAAGTCAGGCGTGTAGCTACGCATCTTACTGTCAAGCCACTTGATCTTCATAGTCTCGTACTCGAAAGGAACCTCCCGTTCAGTGAGGTTTATACTCAGTGCCTCCTCTAACCCTGAACGGTAACCAGCCTGTATAGCCCTTTGTCGTGTGCTACTCTTCTTCATGACCAGTCCTCTACCTCTTTGACTTGTAGAGGTTTCTTGATCTTAGTCAGGTAGGTGGGTCCGTGGCTGTAAGCGAACATCTTAAGCCCAGGCCAGCAAGCCTTCTTGAACTCACAATAACTGCACTCCATACCCAGTTTCATGTTGGGTGATGTCTTGCTCTGAGGTACGTCCTCAAACCCACGCTCAGGTGGTGTCTTGGTTTTGACCATCTCTTTGATACGAGTGATCTCTTCTTCCTTTGTCTTCATCTCCTCAGTGAAGTCATACATACCCAAACAGATGTGTCCGTTAACCTTGTCGATAACCAAGAATGCACCGTGTGTCTTATTTGTCACAAGTGGATCATCTTTAGCTGCGTAGACGTAGGAGGAGAGTTGAGAGATATACCCGAAGGGGTCTTGCTCTCGTAGGTTACCCTCTTGGAACTTCTTGAAAGAGTAGGGAGATGCTGACTTAACATCAACGGTCATACCGTCAATGACACAATCTCGACTACCCTCGATACCGTGGGCCTCCATACGGTCCTGTTGACCTTCAACAGTGTGTCCTGCTTGCTGTGCGATACTTAAGGCAAGCTCTTCAATCATGTCACCGAAGTTAAACTTGAGCAGGGCGTTAGCTCGAAGCGGAATAGCAGTCTCAGGTTGGTTAATTTTGTACCATAGCTTACGATCACACGGTGTCCCTAAGGAGGACATAGATAGGTAAGCCCGTGGCTCCTGTGGTTTGCTGAACCTGTCAGCTACGATAGTTGAGTAGTTCTTGGCCATCTGGTCCCCTATTACAGAGTCCCATCCTTTCTTACCGAGTATCACGTCCTCCATGTCGGTTACTAGTGTTGAGATGTCTTTAGTCATTGGTTTCTCCTCATATTAGGTGAAGAAAGGGGCCGTAACCCCTCTCCTTTGTTTACCTAACCCTTAGCTGCTATTCCTTTTGAGCGGGGGCTTTTGACCCCTGTCCTACTTTTACAGTACTCTATGAACTTAGGCATATTTAGATTCTCCTTTTGAGTGCCCCACCTTAAGTTTTCAGGTCTGTTGTCTGTACCATCCTCATTAATATGGATGACGACTGAGGTGTCAGTTGGCTTTGGACCGTGGAAGGCTTCACATACAAGGGTATGTACCTTGTAGTTCTTCTTTCGGTAAGTCGTGCCCATGTACTTGTGCTTGGCTGTCTTACCAGCTTTACGCTCCTCCCCGTACCTCCAAAGGGTCTCTTGTTTCCGTGGAGCACCGTTAGGCATTGTTGAGGTTGGGTTGGGCAGCTTAAACTGCCCTAGCCCGTTAACGTAAGCTCCCTCTATGCTCAGGGAAGGTTTAACATCTACACTCAAAAGGGCACCTCACCAGGAGACTCTTTAGAAGCTGGTGCAGCTTTGGGTGTTGGTGCTGCACTGCTTTGTGTGGTGTAGTTTCGAGGTTTGATTGAAGGGCCAGAACCACCTCCGCCTTCGAACTCAACGTGGTCAACAACCTGAACACCACTTAGTCGGCAACCTTTACCCATCTTCGTATCGTATACGTCGAGGAACACAACACCTACCGAGCCGTTACCGATAAGACCGTCTGTCTCCATATCCCACTCCTCTCCAGCTGGGGTGAAGACCTGAGGGGCACCTGCTGCCCAGTCACGTCCAAACTTGTCGTTCCAAGGACGCTTGAATGTAACACGGATTCCTTTACCGTCTGGGTCTGGTTTACCTTGCTTACGTACACCAGCGTCCTTCATGGCTTTGAAGACATCATCTTCCATGAGGAGTGTAACTGTCGTAGCACCGTCTGTCTCTACGTCATACTCCCCGTTGTCACGGTTGGACTCGAAGAGTTTAGCCCACTCTAGCGTTCCTGTCAGTTCGATTGTTTTAGTAGCCATGTGTATATCTCCTATAGCTCTTCTATTATTCGTGAATTATAACATGTTTGATTGCATATAGTCAAGTACCTTTTTAAGTTCATCGACAGATGCATCATACTTAATTCGGTTAGCCCTAGCAGAGATGTATTTGACATTCCCTTTGACGTAACCAAGGTTAGGGTCGATCCTATCTAGGGCGGGTGACATATCCTGAGTCTTGTCATGTTTAATAAAAGGCCTATCAAACACTGGGCAGTTATCAGTCCATATCTCCCCTAGATACTCAGGATCAAGGTCGTAAGGTACTCCATTCTTAGAGCACCAAGACCTCTTCAGGGTACATGTAGCTTTAAACCAGTCATTGGTGTATCTCTCCTTTGCTATTGTCTTCTTACAGATTTTACAGCGGCTATCCTTACCGTCCTTCATCTGCTTGTTAGCGTGAAACTCAGAGTGTTCTTTCTCAGTTTCACAAACTACACAAACCTTAGTGAGTATCATACCAAGTCCTCCCTAAGTCATAAGAACCTGGAGTTGGTATTCTAAAACCAAGTTCTTCACCAGTCTGCGTCATAGTAGTGGCTATGAGCTTACCCATGTGGTGTGCCTCTTCCTCAGTGCCTATAACTTCCACCTGATATTCATCATGAACAAAAGCCGTCATCTTGAAGTTGATACCTTCTGCCCTAGCTTTCTTGTGGAAGTTAATGAGGGTATGTTTCATCAACACACTCTCCCCTGATTGAAGAAGACCCGCTAGTACTTTATACTCGCTAGGTACTTTAACCTTACGGCCATCGTACCCTGTGAAATACCCCTGTTCACCAATGTAAGGGATAAGTCGTCTCTTTAAAGGGGCCAACCCATCAATACCCTGTTCAAAACGAGTACGAGCAGCTTGAGCCTCTCTTTGATTAACACCTAGTATCGAGGCAGTTTTAGCTACCCCTGCTCCAAGGAGCCAACTGTAGATGAAAGTCTTTGCGTCATCCCTTGTGGCACTCTCGACACCTAATGCACGTTTGTTAACATTATGAATGTCTGTTTCATCCTCTTTATTGCCCTCCATAATAGCTAGTGCATACTGGTCAGCGTCAAAGTGTCGCCATAGGTAATCAGCAAGAACCCTAAGTTGGATACCGTCTGCGTCACAACCTACAAGATACGAACCATCAGGTGTACCCCAACACTGCCGTAAGAATCCATCGTATTTCTTCTTGACTTCTTCGACTGGTGTTTTAGCATCTCCATGAAAGACTGAAGAGATGTTAGCTGTGTTAGGGTTGTTATGAGCACAACGCCCTGTCCAAGCCCCGATGTTGTTGATAGTACCGTGTATCCTCCCATCGTTACAGACCTGCCCTAGCCACTCAGACAGTGAGCTCCTACGTCCTTCTAGGGTAAGCCACTGGGCGAGGCCCTTAGCACCCTCAGGGGCGTCCTCAGGGAGTGTCAGTAGGTTCTCTTCTGACACCGTGTACCCGTACCGCTCTAGGTCAGCCTTCTTCTCGTCGTAGAACTTCTTATCCATCTTGGCAACCTTCTTACCGTAAGGGTCACCGACCTTTAGGCGGAGGAACTTGATATGGGTAGCTGTCTTATCGAAAGGTTTCCAACCAGCATCCCACAGTGCATCAGCACGTACACGAGATGACCCAGGATTGAACGGTATGAAGTTGAAACACTGGAGCTCATCCCCGACTCTGTTAGTCAAGTCGTACTTCTCCTTGGCTTGTAGGACGTTGGAGTACAGTGTACCGTCTTGCTTCTCCCTGTATTTGATACTGTTCACTTGGAGTAGCTTAGGTGGGAAGTCTATTTGAAACTGATCCCCTAGTTTATCCATCTCCTCTGTTACTTTGTCGAGTAGGTGACGTGCAAGCTCCTCATTAAAGTGGAAGCCGTGGTACTTAGTGCGGACTAGTTCGATCTGTAGGTCATGTTCTGCTCTCAGTGAACGGGACCAGTCCTTGTCGTAGATTACATCGCTGAAGTGGTTGAACAAAGCTTCTGTAGTATCTAGGTCTCCTTCCCAGTAGTCGATCATGTCTTGGTTGAAGTTAGCGAAGTCAGTGTAGTCTCCTTTGTGAACACCTAGTCGGATACCCCAGCTCTTCAATGAGTGTGGGCCTTTGCCTCCTTGTGGAGTCAGTATGTCGTAGTCTACAGTACGTGAGACTATCAATGTGTCTAACACCTTTCGGGGGTCTAGGGGTTTGTCTAACCACTTGTTGAGGATAGGGAGGTCATACTGGATGAAATTATGGCCAACCATCTTGTCTAGTGAATGATGCCACTCAGTAGCAGCCCTGCGTGCAACCTCGTCCTCGTGGATGTTTTCAAAACGGAAGACCTCACCTGTGTCCGCCATCTTACCACCTACCAGCCAAATCCTATCGGGGTGGTCAACAGCGTTAGTCTCAATATCACAGAACGCGATCCTTGGCATACTTTCTCCTCTCTAGTGGTCCATCATCAGGAACAGTTCAATCTCATCTTGGAGTCTCTCTGCTCGATGAAGGTCACCTTGTGCTATAGCTTCTGCAAGCTCAACTTCTGTCTGAAGCATCTGTTTGTTGAGCTCACGTACAACGTCTTCATTCATCGGGTCAAACTCACCAAACTCATCGTCCATCTCACCGAAGTAGTCATCTTCTCCGTCGAGACAACCCGAACCATCGAACTCATAGTCATCGTCGTCATACATGTAATTATACATCGAAGCCTTCCCCTTCTGCTAGTATTGTTGTGTCTGGATCGTAGTATATACTACCTGCCTTCCCAAGTCTACTGAAAGGTCTGTTCTTGTCTACAACAAAGGTGGTAGTGTTGCGCTCATCCTCATCCTCGCTCTCGACGTCACGCTCTAGCTTGATACAAATGATAGCCTCTTCTTCAAGAGAACCTGCGTACTTGGTACGACCATCTTCGTTCACTTGAGAGATGAAGATAACCCCGATGTCCAGCTCCTTAGCTAGCTGGGCCATACGAGAGCCGACAGCTGTCAGGAGTGACGTAGCCCCATCAGCCCCCCCTTGAGAAAGGTAAGCCAGCCGCTGTACGTGGTCAATGAACACATAGTCAACACCGTAGACCGTAGCAGCCATCCGTACATAGTCAAGGATCTTCATGGGATCGTCATGTGAGCGAAGCTCGAAGACAACAGTACGATCATCAGCGATACGTTGTGCGGCACCGATTACAGCATCTTCACTGACACCGTTAGCCGCTGCGTCCTCCTTAGTACGCACATTGATCCCTAGCTCGTATGTAGCCATCGCACGGTAGGTGGTGGAACGCATCTCCTCCATGTGCATCATAGCCACCTTTACGTCAGGGTCTGACTTAAGGAGACCGCACTCAAAGAAACGTACCATCTCTGTCTTACCACCACCACGAGGTGCCTTAACAAAAGTAATACCTCCTTTGACTAGCCCCCTGATCTTATCATCAAGACCGCTGTGGCCTGTAGCTACATAGCTGTAAGGGTTCTCTCTCTTGATGGTCTCTTCGATGTCAAGATCACCTAGGTAGAAGTTGTCAGGGCTGAAGCGCTGTGGCTTCTTGGCTGACCACATGAGATCACTACCGTCACCCGCCATAAGGAACTCGTTGGCATCCTTATGTTTAGACATAGGTACAAAGTAGAACTTCTCAGGGAACAACTCGTATAGACGCTCAGCTGCTGCCTTCCCTGGTGCGTCCTGTTCACCAGCGTAGATTATCTCCTTGAAGCTGTTCATGTACTCGAAGTTCTTCTTAATGAAGCGGTCAGACATGGTAGCTGACGGAAGAGACTTAACAGGGAATGACTTACCTAGTACTTGGTACAGGCTTGCAGCGTCGAACTCACCTTCTGTGATATACAGTCTGTTCGAACTACCCTTGTTGAACTCAGGGCCAAACAAATCGTCTAGGCTTCCTTTACTCTTCAACCAGAACTTCTTCTCGTCGTACCCACGGTACTTTACGTTGTTAGGCCACTTGAAAGCGTACCGTACTGGCTCACCAGCCGCATCTAGTTGAAGTTGAATACCATATAACTCACATACGTCTGGGTCAATACCACGGACACCCCCGAAGGTACCCGATGCAATCTCTCTTTGTGTCACTGGTGGTTTCCTTTCCTTAAGTGGGTAGTCTGTTGGTGCCCAGTCGAAGATGGACATACTGCCCATACCCGCCATCGGGTACGACCTGTCACAGGAGTGGCACTTACCTACCTGCTCGTTATCCTCCCAGCTGAAAGCGTCAGAGGAGCCGCAATCCTCGTATGGACACGGTACATGGGTTGTGTTGCTCATAGCTCTCTGGCCTCCTGACCTTTGATGTAGTACGCACCTTCAAACTTAGCAGCCACCTTATTTGCTTCTTCCTTGTTGAGGAATGTCTTCGGTAGGTGGTGAAGGCTCAGTTTATTACCCTTGACAACGTAGTGCCAGAACTTACCTGAGTAAACTAGGATAGCCCATCTGGTCAGTTTGTTTTCATCCGTCATAGTACTCTCCTTGTCTACAATGTGTTATTATAAAGAAAAAGGGAGCCAGTGTAAAGCCCCCCTTTCGTTCTAAGTATCTAACCTACCTAGTATTGCATCAAAGACGTAATCTACGTCAGTCCCTGTAGCACCACAGTAGATCATGAGCTTCCTTAAAGTGGCCATCCTCAGGCCTAGCTCTTGTGCTAATGCTGCTGTGGTGTCATCCATATCAAACTCTATGGTAGCACCACCGTCTTCATGTTCAGTTAGGTTTGTCACTTTCATGTGTCCTACTTTGTTAGTCATATTAAGTCCTTATCCATTTCAGCTAGTGCAATCAAGAAGTTCTCTTGTAGCAAAGCTTGTTGCACACCACGAGTAATTTCTCTCCAAGAGATATGGCCTAGTTGTTGTGTCTCCCCTGCTTCCTCTGTGATTAGCCAGATACCTAGCTCGTCAGTGTCAAGCGTAAGGTTTAACAAAGGGTCTTCCTTATTAAAGGTATGCTTAGTCATGGCCGCACAACCATCTCCTGATGTACAATTTAGCGGCTCTCTACATGAGGGGCAAAGCTCATTCATATCACCCTCCATAATAGTCGATCACACGGTTAAGTGCTGCTATGTCTTGTACAAGGCTTTCCCAGTCTTTCATTTGAGCTTCCGTAGCATTTCCTGTACCAACTTTGAAGTCTAATTCTTTACGTAGCTCAGTACATATATCACGGGAGCTTTTCAGAATAGCCAAGACAATCTCGTTTGTAAACTCTAAGGCTGCGTTTGTTTCTAGTACGTTCTTTAGTATGTCATTGACTTTCATCTTGCTTTCCTCTCGTTGACATCCATGCGTTGAATTCAGCAAAGGTACTCATGTAGCCCTGCAAGATACGTTCAATAGCCCGCAGTAGGTCTTCATCTACACCCATATCCATACCACCCTCGTCCTTAACGAGTACTGAGCATAGGTTGTAGTATTTTATAAGTGACCCAACAACCAGCTCATCTTCATAGTCATCCCTTAGGTCACGTAGCATCTTATCATAACGTGTTGTAATATTACCTGCTGCGTCTCGTGTTAGTTGGTAGTCATTCATCCATATTCTCCAAAATTAAACATTGATTGTATTCAATTACGTATCCACAAGCACGAAGGAAGTTTTGAAACTCTTCAAGTACAGCATCCATAGACGCATGTTCTGCCATTTCTATTTTAATCTTTGTGCCGTCACTGTGTTGGTGTGTAAACTTCATCGCTTCTCTCCTCTCACCCTCCAAACCATCCAGATCGCTATTAAAACAGGTGTTAAAAATGCGACTGGGTAAATCACAGAAGCAACAATCCACACATTAACCAGAACCACCAAAGCAAGCGCAAGTGCAAGCGCCCCCAAAAACCCATAACGGTCCAGTATTTTGCCAATAATGCCATCACCCATCGTCTTGTCCTTTCGAGTTAGCGCAGCTAACGCTGCTTAGTTCTGCGAGGGTGGTCACGACCCGATACACACCTGCCTTCCGTGCCATGTCTTTCTCGTCTGGATCAAGCAGGTAGACAGCTTCGCCCAAAGCCTCCAACGCCTTCGCCAATAGAGCTTCGCTCTTAGATAGCTTACCCTCCAGTTCCTCGATACTTGCCTCTGCCTGCTCAAGCTCTGTCGTGACCTCTTGCAGTGCGGCCCAGTCCTCAAGATCGTCGAGGTGTTTGTTGATTGCGTATGTGTTCCCGTCAGTCATGTCCCAATCTCCTTCGTTCCACGGTTGATGAAGTGCTGTTGTTGTGAGTAGTATTTTCTTCAAACTTCCTCCACGAATATCTTAGGGTTGCTGCCATCCTCGTTACGTTCAATGCGGTAGACGCAGAGGCGGTTTTCTGTAGCCCCACGGTTCACTTTATTTGAAGCCCCGACCCAACCCTCGTAGACGTTGTGCCACGTTGTGATGCGCTTTTGGATGTCGTGAAGGTCGTATTTACCCCCATCATCAGGCCAATAAGCCCCGTTTTCTGCGTAATTACAGGCGCAGCCCTCGTCATCAAAACCTACCAGAGGTCTCTCTTTGTTGTAATAAGAACGCCCCAAGATAGTGACCTTACCCCCAAACCCATCGACATACTCTGCGGGGAACTCTGTTGGCGGTGTAAATTTACGATTAGTCATTGCTTTTCTCCTTCCATTAGTGCAGCTATTCATATCGTCCGTGGTTTTCGTGAAACCCAAGTTCATGGTCTAACTGCTTCCTCCATGATACAGCGTCATCCTTATTGAGAAACCGCCTCTTGAGTCGTTTACCATGCTTCTCTGCGGAAACTACCCATCGGTCAGTGTAACTCTCAAAGTACACACCTGTCACACCTGACGTATTATGTGAGTGACGTTTTGTATTCCTACTGTTCTCAGATGAAGTAACGTCTCTTAGGTTCCCTATAGTGTTGTTACTTGGGTCACCATCAATATGGTCAACCCCACCCTTAGGCCAGTGGCCGTGGAAGAGGGCGAAGCAGACACGGTGGGCTAGGTATCCCTTGTCAAAGATTCTCCCTGATAAATACCCCTTGGTGTTTGTTGTAAAGGCCTCCACATCAGAGTACCTTTTGTTCCACACTTTGTGCGACCAATCACTTGGGAAATAGTCACGATCCCTTTTGAGCCAGTATAGCTTACCTGTCTTAGGTTCATACCGTAGTAGGTTACTTAGTACATCAGGACTCACCACGGAGCGCCCTCCACGCTACAGGGTATAGATCACTCATGATGGTGTCGATCTGATTAGCAACCAACTGCGACTCATACTGTGTGTCAGGTTTACAACGTAGATTACATAAGTCTGCCCAAGCGTCTAGACTTCCACTGTGGTACCACTCAGTTAGTGTAGACTGTGGCAGAATCATACGGGCTTGCTCAGGGGCTACTCCCATTTGAAGCGCTTGTAAGTAAGCATACTTTATCTTACCGTCTAGGTATTGTGGGTTATACTCTGGGTTAACTTCACCCTCACTGCCTTGCTTCTTGTCAGCACTACGTCCACGCCACACATCAGGTGTGTAGAACTCAGGTTCATCATCTACATATCGACGACTAATCTCATTAATTCTGAGGAACTTATGCTTGACCAGCTGCCGTGCTACAAAGATTGGAGCCTTAACGTGGAAGGAGGCAAAGCAATGCCCGAAGGGGCTAATGTGTCTATGTTTAGCAAGGTACAGTATTAGCCTGTTGTTCTGCTCGGGTGTGTAGTTATCTGCTTTCTTACCAAAGCTAACTCGTGCTGCGTTGACTACTGAAAGGTCTGAGCCCATGTGGTCAATAAGTGTTGCTTTAATCATGTTGTAGGCACTCCTTGTTTGAAGGTTTTTGTAGTCACCTCACATTTATATTCGGAGTAGTTGAGGAATTGAGTTAAGGCTGTAGACGACACGAAGACTAATGTCTCAGAGTCAGGGTGGAAGTAGGAGGGTGTTACATAATAAACTTTCATTCGTCTTCATAACCTCTCTCAGCTGCTTCCACTACTGCGTCAACAAAACGGTTGTGACCGTCAATGATCTCGTCATCCCATTCCGCTTCTCTCATAAGTCTCTCCTTATGTATACTTAAAGTATTACTCTTCATCTTCTTTAACCATACCTTTCAAAACAATTAGTTTTCTTTAAGGAGGCTAAAGCCTATTATAACGGTGTATGTCACACCTGTCAAGATAATTCTTTAGGAATTGTACCAGCTATTGATGTGGTCATGCTTGCCTACAACACCATCAGCACCTTCGTAACCTTCAGAGATTACAATTAGGTCACCCTCTATAGAGTTGTTTGTCGCCCACGTTACCACCTCCTTCAGGTCAGAGGAAGTAGTTGAATCCACAAGGGACTTGTTGTTCGTAATCTCTGCGATGTAAGTATATGTCATATTATATTCCTTTTGATTAGTATGTAGCGACATCTGTGTAGAACGATCTGTCAATAAGGTCTAAGTCAAGCTCATCGCACATGTCATCCATCGTAAAACCGTAGCTGTATAGCAACTCAGCTACTTCACTTGGCCTGTCAAGTAGAAGTTTCCATATCTTAGCAACTTCTGCATCATCTTCACCACCCTCTGAATAGCGCCCTACAGAGCCTCCAGTGTACTCCACTACTGTCGGGTCACGAGAGAACACCAATGCGCTCCAGTCGGCCTCTATGAGCCTCTCAAGCAGCATCTCAGCGTACTCTAGATCCTGTGACTCCTTAGCTGTGTGTTGGTTGTAGTAACCCACACTGATATTGGTACATTCTGACACGATCTCAGCGTATTCCATTGAGTCAGTGTATGTACCATAGCTGTCAGGTTTAAGCTGAGGGAGCTCAAGAGCACCTGCCAGTGACTTAGCGAAGTCGTCACTAGCTGTACGCATACCACCTTGGTGTGTGATGATGCTACACGTATCAAACCTGTCAAAGGAGATGACTGCATCAATCTCGATCAACCAAGCAGGGTAATCTTTGACTAGGTTAGTGCTACCGACACCACCTATCTCTTCAGCTGCGTGGGCTATGTAGACACCCTCAACACCTGCTTCGATCATACCTAGCAACAACCAGACCCCTGTGGTGCAGTCAGCACCTAGGCAGCTGCCTGTCATAGTAGTGACGACATCGTTTGAGATAGATAGCTTCTGGATGCCCTCCATCTTGTGAACAGTGTCGGTGTGTGCTGTGAAGGCGATGTTAGGTCTATCGCCTATCACTTTGATATAGTTGCCGTGCTCATCGGGTTCACCGAAGATAGGCAACAAGTACTTCTCACAGAATATCTGCTCTGTGATACTGTAAGCAGGTCTCATATAGGTCAACATGCTTACCAGCTTTTGCTTACTGGCTGTCATTACGCTGCTTCCTCCAAGTCTAATTCAAGTTGATCTGGGATGAGGTGTGTAGGTCTTTCAACACCTTCATCGTCAATAGTAACGTAGTCCTGATGCCAATACTCATCATACTCCTCACAGTAAACAGCGTCATCAATATGGATAACTTGTGGCAGTGTACAGCCACCAGCTTCGTTGTCGAGGAATATATAGGCTTCAACAGCTTCTTCACGATCCACCACAGTCCCACACTCAAGATAGGTGAATGCCTCATCAAAGCAATACTCACAATAAGGGCCGTAGTCGGAGCGATGCAGTTCCTCGTGTTCGAAACCACCACCACCACAACACTCACACGTACCCGTAGTCCTCCTGCCAAAACCATCAGTGCCGTCGAAGGTAAACTCACCAACGCTGATGTAGCAAAGCTCAATGAACTCACCACCATAAGTAACACTACCACCTAAGTCACCGTCAAGATAAGGGACAACAGGATCATCTTTTGGCCCTACACACTTCAGACGTAGACCTGACCACGCCTCGACATCATACTCTATACCATTTACAGTGAGGTGGTCTTGTAACATGTCCAGAGACTGCTCACAAGCCCCATAGAGAGGCCCTGATGTGTTTTTGTGACCCTCAGCTACCGAATAGACTACACGACCCGCTATGTGGCCATCCTTGTCTTCTACCCAAGCAATCTCAAAGTCACCAGAGGCATAAGCTGCACCTACTGAGGCGTAGTCCCAGATGCCAACCTCGTCACGATACTCACGGCCAACACCTTGCATACAAGATGAGGCGATGGATTTACGGAAAGAGGTCTGAGTTGGGTTACGGAAAGGAGCTGTATCGTGGTCATAGGCACGTGTGAAGTCCTCAGCACTGCGACCTACTTTAAAGGTGAGGTCACGAGGAGCTGATTGTTCAAGCCAAGCCTCCGCCAATGATGCGATGGACTTGTCATCTGCGGAGGGGAACATGTGACGGAAGGCACGACCAGCTTTAAGGGTTGTGCGTCTGTCACGTTTGTAGTCAACAGCGTCACGGTAGATAGAAACCTTGCCACCATCTTCTTTGCAAGGTCTGTGGAGACCAATAGCAAAACGGATAGCTGAGATACCTACCTCCTCACGGCTACGGAGGAAGCCTCGCACAGGCGTCTCACCCGAATCGAAGTAATAATCTGAGGACGAAAGGAGGGCTAAGCCTACCTCAGCAGGTGAACCGTACTTAGAGTTATTGATCAGAGGACAATCCTTAGCACGTCTCACGGTGATGTCAGGGTCCGACAGGTTGTCAACATACTCCGCTGAGTAGATGCGGCTACAACTATCTGACTGGTCTTCGGTAGGCCATACTGAATAAAGGTCAACGGCGGGAGCGCAGACACCTCCATTCGTCACGACAACCTTGCCTAGACCTGTTCCAGTGTAACCTTCGTTAATCTTCTTTGCGATAATCTCACTGAACACGATACCATTCTTGTAAAAAGCACCCACAGGCACATCGTCTAGAGTTTTAACATTAATCATAGCACAATCCTTTTCTTTGATTAGTTGCTAACCTGTTTCATTTAGGCAATAAGAGCTTCGAGCTCCTCAGCCAGCCTTGTCATAGTAGTGGAGACATCTGTGCCATCAGTATATTCACCTTCAAGCTCAATGTCTACACCGATCACCTCCACACCATAATTAGCGTAGAGGACACAAGCGAGATCACCGACAGTATCCACACCTGACACCTCGATAAAACCTGCGCCTTCTTCTGTCTCAAACCAACCTGATATGAGCATTCTCGTAACCCCTTTCCTGAGTGTAATACAAGACCTGCCACGAGTATACACGGCAGGCACTACATGTTGTTAATATCAAACGCAAACCTAAGCGGATTAGGGATTAGACCCCTCGTATTCCTCCTCTAATATTGCCTCAATCTCACGATAATCTTCTGACAATGTGGTGACGTCAGCAAGTTCTTCAAATAGGTCTAGCCTGTGAAATAATCTCCTGTTTCAATAACGTAGGTCCAGTTGCTCACACCTTCTGTTGAAGTGATCTTACGCATAGGACCAAGGGCTTCATGTGTACCGTCAGGGAACACGAGGGCGCAAGGCTGGCGGGTGTCTCCTGGGATTGCTAGGAAGCAGACCTGATTGGAGACATAGCCACTCTCTTTCACGTGTTTGTCAAAGTCACGGGTGCTCACCATATAGGAAGGTTCCATGTGGACTTTGCCCTCAGCATCAGTCCAAGAGCCTATACACTGCACGATAGGGCCATCGGTCTTGCCCATTGCACGTTGTGTGTCCATGTGTCTCATGAATTTAGACACGACATGAGCATCGTGGTTCTTGTCAATAGCAAACACGATTTGTTCTAAGCGTGGCATGTCATATTTCTCCTATCCAGTGGGTGCAATCATCACATGGATCACACGTTGCGTCTACACGGTTTTCGAGAGCCCACGATACAGCGCAGGCAGTAAAGTAGGCGGTCATAATCTATCCCTTCAAGTTAGATAAAAGGTTTTCACGCGGTTCATGCAAAGAGCAATATCACCTTCCCCGTAGGCGTCGATCGCCTCATCTAGTGCATCAGCACGTACCCAAAATACTTCCTCAGGTAATTCGATGTTGCTACAATCCAAGCCTTGCTCTCTCAGCATGTTACTCAACACAATACTTAGATTTACTTTGCTGGCAGGTGCACGGCCTTCTAAGAGGCTCCGCGTCAAATCATTCTTCACATGTTCCCAATTTGTCATAATCTATCCCTTCACGACATTGATAGTGGTTGCTGTCTGCGACACGATTGTGCCACGAGTTTGGGTAAGGTAAATGCGGGCATTGGCTTCACTCAGGTGACCCACGGCCACACCATTCAAGATAACTTGCACCATAGGGTCTCTCCTTTACTTCAAGCATATCACGATTAGAATTAGTGCGGGTTTTAGCAAGGGTATCCCGCGCCCACTACTGGCGGTCATAGTAGTCCTACGGCCAGTAGGTAAAGCAACACATGAATGAGCACCCACGGGGAGGGCGATAGGTGCTCACGTTGTATAGCTTAGGCGGCTTGGATAGCAGCCACGAGCGCAGCCTTGCTGAAACCTTCCTTCTCCATACGCTTCACTAGCTTGGCGGCATATTCAGGGAGAACAATCTCTTTCTTTTCTGTCTCACCTTTTACCCGCTTCACTAGTGTATCGCGGATGGACAGCTTTTCACCACCAGCCCTGACTAGGCGTTCAAGAGCATCTTGATCTAGCTTGGCATCTTTCATGGAAAGCAAGAGTTTGCCATCTTTCGCTTTCACCACTTTGGAGCCTATAAAGATAGTCCCCACGATAGACCGAACCGCACGAGCACCTTGCGTATCGCCTTTCTTGGCAAGGCGAGCAATCACGCTGGCAACGGTGCCACCCACCCCAGAGTCAGCTAGGTCTTGCACGATAGTAACGAGGTGGCCAGTGGCGGCAACACCTGAACCCATTGCTGTTACGAATTTATCTTCAATCACTTTGATATCGTTTGTCATGGTCTTTTTCCTTATTCCATTCCACAAGCAATGCACCCGTCATGGATGCACTGGTTTATAAAATGGGAACCCTAAGCATTCACTACCGCCACCCACTTGCTGAAACAGTCTAAGTATCAGTGGCGTCCGTTCTATAGCTTCGGAACCCTATCAACCTCCTTCACCGCTAACGTGGCGCGCCGTAGCGGCCACACAATTACTCGATTGATACCTGGTTCAAACCAGAACCACGTTGCTCACCCGTCCAAGTCGGGGTGTCGGCTTCACGCGGCCCTAAAACCTAAGGCGTTTAATTTAGTCTCTCCCAGCCATGCCAGGGTTAACTGGCTCGCTTCTGGTGTCATCGGCTGTCTGGCTTGTCTTGCTGTCTTGCCGATGAATTCAATCTAGGGTCAGCCCGAGCTAATGTCAACCCGTTGAAAACATTGGATAAATTCAGGTCAGCTCAGAGAATATGTAATAAAATCAATGGGCTAGGTGATTCGTTTCTATCCAAAATAAATCAAATAAAATGCAATAAAATACTAACTTTCTTCGATTATCGTTTAAAATCAATAGGTTAGCAGGTGAGAAAGCAGCTCGGTGCTATCTATCTAAGGATAATCGCGCGGGTAGTAATATACATATACAAAATCCAATGGCAGCTCGTATACCCTGCGAAAACTGTAAAGAATACCAAGTCTAGGCAAGTGCCCCAGTATACGGAGAGACAGACTATATATTCAAACTCTTGAATGTGTATAGCTAGTTGCGAACGGTTCTCATATAGTGTTTCTTGAATGTATACAGCTACTTGCGAATGGTTCTCATATGCGACAAATGGAATGTATAAGAGGGGGGTAGAGGGGCCAGTGGGGTGCCCTGCGTTATTATACATGACCAATGACAGAGGGGGGTATTTTAAGTCTGTTAACCACTTTGGTAACCTACAAGGGGTTGAAGCCCTATATGTTATACGTTGTGTTAACCCAGTCAACTACGAGGAGAGCACCTTCCTCACCAGAGGTATCCGTTAGAAGCATTCGTTAGAGACAGGAGATTGTCCCGCTAAAAGGGCCTTTCGTGGGAGATCTTCCCTATCTTCATTTAACATGTCTCTTTTAGCTTGACACCTAAACACACTTATGGTATAATATACTTATAGTATTTCTTAAAGAACACTAAAACTCCTACATCTAATAAGATATAACATAGAAGATGAAGAACATAAGAGATACTTAAAGTATACATTAAGTATACATAAGGGGTTGACCTCGCGGCTACATGTCCAACCCAGGTTATACTTTAAGTATGTACCTCTCTTCTTTGTCGCACCCCTCTAGGGAACCTTTTAGGGGATCTTTAGGTAGATACCTATCTCCGTCTTTGACGAACTATTACCTATTATTCAATAAAATTGAAGGAGAAGCAGAGCCCTTAGTATAGCTAAGGTGGTATTTCTGCTTGACTTGAAGAACACCCTATGTTATAACTGGGGTAAGCTAATGAGAGAGTACAATGAAGACTCCAGAACGAACAGACACACATGGACAAGAAGATGACATCCTAGGGAGGTTCTTTAGTGCCCTCGCAGGGGATGACATAAAGGCTCTGCAGACTATGCACATACCTCGTAGTGAGGTCTTCTACGTCAGACAGAAATACTTCCAGGACACAGGTGAGTGGGTAACCTTAGACCGCATGGAGCGTTCCATGTATCTTGAAGGACTCCTAGATGCCAGAGATGTCCACCAACCGAATACTAAAAGAGACTGGGAAGACTAATGGGCTATAGCTTAGGTAGCAGAAGCAAGAAGAGATTGGAAGGGGTTCACCCCGATCTAGTCCGTGTTGTTGAAAGAGCTATCGAACTCACAGAGGTAGACTTCACTGTCCTAGAGGGTATGCGTACCGTAGCACGACAGAAGAAGCTCGTAGCTAAGGGTGCCTCCACAACAATGAACTCACGTCACCTCACAGGTCATGCTGTTGATATTGGTGCCTGGGTAGGTGGTACAGTTCGTTGGGACTGGCCACTGTATTACAAACTAGCTGATGCTATGAAGCAAGCAGCCGGTGAACTAAAGATAGATATGGATTGGGGTGGTGATTGGAAGTCCTTTCCAGATGGACCTCACTTTGAACTACGTTGGGCTGCATACCCAGCATAATATCTGAAAGAGAGAGGGACCTTTATGTCAGAAGAACAAGTGGCTGAGAGGTTACGTAATCTAGAACTAGACAATGCTGTTTTACACGAGCAAGTAAAGAATATGGAGACTAAGATCAACAGCCTCTCTAGCGGTGTTAGCCGTGGGTTATGGGTTCTTGGTGGTGGTTTCATTGCATCTTTTGTAACCTGGGTAGTGAATGGTGGCCTGGTCAGATAATGAAGAAAGTACGTTGGAAGGAGATGGTAACAGGGGTGGTACTAGGTACTGTCTTCATGTCACCGTGGTCCTCCCTCTTTGAAGTCAGACCTTACACTGATGTTCAATTGGTCTCAGTAGCTAAGACAGACACAGCAGTTACCATAACAGCTAACTTCCGTAAAACTGATTGCTCCTTTCAACGCTTAGAGGTTTTTGGGTATGATCTAGGTCAGACTTACGCCCTGGATTGGGAGAATGTTGTAGTAAGGGACGAGGTAGATCGTGGGTTTAGCTACGATAGGGTAGAAGGGGGTCACACCCTCCGTATCAAGGTCAAGCTACCCGACACAAGCTACGATAAGATTGAAATAAGAACAAGACATCTATGTGATGGGGCTAAGATTGACAAGGTTTTCGTTACAGTAGATTCAAAGGATCTAATATGATACAGGTACTCCTCCCTATCCTAGCGCCTATCCTAGGTGACGTTCTGAAGAAGATAATACCTGATTCAGACAAACGTGCTGAGATTGAACGTGAGACTAAGTTAGCTCTCTTGGAGCACACAGACTCCTTGGAGAAGGTACGTGGGGAGATTATCCTTGCCGAAGCTAAGTCAAGCAACTGGATCACATCAGCTTGGCGTCCCCTCCTGATGTTAGTGGCTATTGCTATCATCGCTATGAACTACCTTGTGTTCCCTATCATCGCCATTGGGTACCCGAGTATTATGGACAACCTCCTCGAGCTGCCTGATCAGCTCTGGAACCTTCTAACACTTGGTGTTGGTGGTTACATTGTAGGACGTAGTGGCGAGAAGATGATAGATAACTTTAAGAAAGGTGATAAGTAATGGGCTGTTGGGTTAATAAGAAAGAACCGTGTGGTTGTTGTTTTGGGTGCTGGAACATGGACCCCGCTTCCATTTCAACTAAGTTTAAACTACTCAACGGTACTGTTATCACTTCCATCTCTTTGTTTGAGGACTGAGAGAAATGGCAGATAAGAAAAGAGACTACAAGAGGGAACGTGAGCTCCAGCTTAAGTCTTCTAAGTCTAACCTAGCGGCTAACGCCTCTCGTAAAGCGGCCCGCCGTAAGCTGGAGAAAACAGGGGCTGTCTCTAAAGGAGACGGTAAGGACGTGGACCATAAGAACCGCAACCCCCTTGACAACTCCACTAAGAACCTGAAGGCCAAACCTAAGTCAGCCAACCGTAGCTTCTCCCGTAAGGCAAATGCTAAGAAGTATGGTAAGAATATAGGGGCCTCTAACCCACCCTCACAAAGGAAGTACAAGAAATAATGATGTTTAAGGAACATGAGAAAGAGCTTAACAAGAAGGGTTACTTCTTTACAGCTGATCAGATCGTAAATAAACGTGGTGACGTTCTAGCAAGTATGAACCCCTATGGTGAGTTTGACTGCAAGGACGATGACCTGATGGTCGCCATCTGTGACTGTGAACTCTCTGCAGCTGAGAGTGTTAAAGTGGTTGAGAAGAAACCAGCTAAGAAGAAGAAACGTGCACGTGATGAGGATGGCCACTTTAAGGCTGATGATCCAACAACTCCTGACGTCAACGAAGCCTGGGAAGAGTAAGGTATGTCCAACCCCTCCTATACTACTTTCTTTGAAGGTAAGTCTGTAACGAGTACTACAGCTGACGCAGGGGCTGACGTAGTCTTCGTCGCACCCTTGAACCACGATGCAGAGATCACCTTCTTGAGTTGTACGAATGGCGGGACGACTGACACTGTCAATGTGATGGTCTATCACTTCGATGATGACACCTACTACTACCTTCTTAGACAACACTCTATCGCAGGTAACGATACATACCTGCTTGCGGAGAAGTCATCAATCTACCTCCACGCAGGGGATAAGTTAGTAGTATTCAAGAACGGGGGTACCTTTGACGTCAGTGTCTCTGGTAAACTCTTCTACAACCCAGTTAGGAGCCTATAGTGTCTAAACGTGAATTAACAGAAAAGCAGGAATTGTTCCTGTCTGTACTCTTTGAGGAAGCAGAGGGTGACCCCCTTAAGGCTAAGAAGTTAGCTGGTTACTCTGATAACGTGCCGACCTCTACTGTAACAGCAGCGCTGGCCGATGAGATTTACGAACTAACTCGTAAGTTCATTGCACAGAGCTCAACTAAAGCTGCCTATACCATGTTCAAAGTCATGGGAGACACGGATATGTTGGGTGCTAAGGAAAAGATGAATGCAGCCAAGGACCTTATGGACCGTGCTGGGTTTACTAAGACGGAAAAGGTAGAGGTCTCCAGCAGGGAGCCAGTCTTTATTCTACCTTCAAAGAAGGAGCAAGACTAATGGCTGTTAAGAAGGACCCACGTTTGGAACGTGCAGGTGTATCCGGTTACAACAAACCTAAACGTACACCTAACCACCCCAAGAAGTCCCATGTTGTAGTCGCTAAAGAGGGTGACAAGATTAAGACTATCCGCTTTGGTGAGCAGGGTGCTAAGACAGCAGGTAAGCCTAAAGCTGGTGAGTCTGCTGCTATGAAGAAGAAACGTGCAAGCTTTAAGGCTCGGCACGGTAAGAACATCAGCAAGGGCAAGATGAGTGCGGCTTACTGGAGCTCACGTGAGAAATGGTAGTAAAAACAAAACGTTACACTAAGGATTGCCCTGACTGTGGTACAGAGCAGAGCTATGGTCGTAAAGATCACTACAATTCTGCTGTGAGAAATAACTGGAAGTGTAAGTCTTGCTCCAACAGCTCTAATAACTTTGCAGGCAAAGTAGGGCCTATGCCTGTCACTTGGTTTAACACTAAGATGCGTGGCGGTATGGGCAGAGGGTACCAATGGGATATAACACCTGAATATATTATCTCTATGTATGAACAGCAGGGTGGTCTTTGTGCCCTTACGGGGTGGCCTATAGGTTGGTCAGAAAAGGGTTTAACGGCTACTGTGTCTATAGACCGAATAGATTCCGAAGAGGGCTACATTCAGGGTAACGTGCAACTGCTGCACAAAGACGTTAACATGGCTAAACAACAGTACTCCCAAGACTACTTTATTGCCATGTGTAGAGCTGTCGCTGACAAGGCTAAATGGTAATAACAACAATAATAATAACTTGACAAACTAATGTGTGTGTGATATAAGATGGCTAGAAAACAAGCACCTTCCTTCAAGGCCAAAGTTAAGGGCCAATCATGG
>Ga0228622_1000125_pt1 | contig 56148 bp, 61 predicted proteins | sample 26DmetaG_FD_186035 | JGI IMG/M metagenome (GOLD analysis project Ga0228622, IMG submission 186035) | Seawater microbial communities from Monterey Bay, California, United States - 26D | ecosystem: Environmental > Aquatic > Marine > Coastal | place: USA: California | collected 2016-10-01
GAGATGCAGTTGCAGTCAAGTCCATACAAATCATAATGTGATTCCAATTTCCATCGTGTGGTGTTCCGTTATCTGCTCTGATACCTGTATTGTCGGTATTTATATTTTTCTTAAATGTAATTCTTCCTGAATTTGAAATTGCAATATAAAATTGTCTATTTGAACCTGTTCCTACCTGTACAGGAATACTTAATACTGCATTAGTTGACTTTGCCCAAAATGAAATAGTTAATTTATTGGCTGCGTCTAATTCTGAATAAGTGCTTGTTCCTATAAAGTAGTCATCAATTCCGTCAAAGCTAAATGAATTTACATTGCTGAATGGAGGCGGTGTTGGTGTGCCACCACCCTGTGTGCCTCCGCCACCACCTATAGCATTTGATATGGATATCTGCATAGGATTATTTTTTAAATGGGAACCTTCGATTCAAAGAGTCTCTACGTGCGTCACAACCACAGTCCTTTCCTGTAGCCTTAGCAACCTTATCAACGACAGCCTTTATTCCTGTAGCTTTTGTAAACTTCTCGATGCTATCACCGATACCTCGACTCTTTTGTTTGTATGCCATTACCATAAGTTTTTAAACATAAGTTTACTAAGAAACTTATTCCAAGTTCTCTTACACCACAATCCCATTGCGATGATTTTATTTCCTAACCATACTAAAGCTCGTCCCATTACTTACGAATTAATTTTGTAAGATGTGGACCAACCTGTCTGTCCTTGATACACTTATGCTCGTAAGACATTGAGTGGTCTCCACCGTAAGCGTGACCGTAGTCCTTCTTAGACATTGCCTTAGACTCATCTCTACGAGACTTCATTGACTGAGACTTCTTTCCGTTCTTAGCTCCTAATGACTCATCGAGTCTTGCGTTGTATCCTTGTTTCATTGTTAAAATGTTTTTACAAATATACTAATATTTTCCTTGACGATTTTTTGGTGAGCTCTTTGTAGAGCCACCTTTTCCTGCCCATAGGTTCTTACAGGACCAATACCTTGCTGTTAGTTTTGACTTGGCGGTGTTGCACTTGTGACGTGCCTTGAATGACTTTCGTGCTGCAGCAGAATAGTTGTGACCATAGCCCTTAGCACCAAAGTGAATCAGCTTCTCCTTGCCACCCTCACAGGCTTTCACCATCTTCTTCTTACCGGGTCTGTCTGATGCAGCAACCCTGTTACATTTCATCTTACTCTTCTGCGCCATTGTGTTTAAATTCTTTGTCTATAGCGTTTTGTTTTGCCATCCCTATATATTGTTTCTTTTCTTACGCCTCTCGTTTTGCCTCTCTTATTAGTCCTGCTTTTTATTTTATCTTTCGAGCTTGAAATTAATTTACCGTCTTTATCGTAAGTAGAAAAATCTCTATCTATTTTCTCTTTCGATTTTGTTTTAGCAACACCCTTTCTGCGTTTTTTAGTTTTTGATTTGTGTGAATAGTCACTACTCATTAGGTTGTAACCACCTTTATTTTCTCCCGTATAGTTGGTTATCTTGATTCTTTTTTTGTCTACTCGTGTAAGAGATGATTTTGATTTAGTTCCTCTTTTATTGGTGTTTTCTTTCCTGTCCTCGGTTGTCTTCGTTTCGTTGACAGACTCAACTTTACCACTCCATTTCTTTTTCTTAGGGTCATTGTTTAATTTATCAACAACCTTATTTTTAAAAGGATAGCTATCATAGTTTGTTTTTTTCATTTTTATTTTGTGTATTGTTTAGTAACCTTTCCTGCCGGAGTGTTGGACACCACCTGCTGACCTTTGCGACCAAATCTTTTTTTGCGTTTAGCTGTAGCTGCACGCTCTGCCTTAGTCATACTCTGAGCCTTCTTTAATGGCAAGCATCTGTCCGGGTTCTTTTTGTTCTTGCTTGTCCCACAAGCACCCTTGATAGAGCCATCAGTACCTATACGAACCCACTTCTCATCTCGCCATTTTTTTAACTCACCCATTAACTCTTAGATTTCTTAGCGTAGTTAGGGTCCTTGCAGTATTTACTCGCAGCCATATTAGCATATGCCGATGGATAGGTGTCGAAGGTTCTCTTCGCCCACGCTATTCCTGCGGGACATATCTTGTTACCCTTACTCTTTACTCTACCTTTCTTTGCCATTACTTGGTTCTAAATCCTTGAAACTTTGCTAACCCCGTGATGTTTGCACGAGACTTCCTTGCTCTACGTTTTTTCTTATTAGCTTCTCTCTTGGATTTTCTCTCAGCCTTTCTTTCTTCACGAGTAGCCTTAGTCATATCCTCAAGACGCTCAAGACGCTCAATGACTTTGTTCTTAAATGGAACCTTGTCCTTATCCTCTTTGTTGTTAGATTCTTTGTCAGCCATTTAATATTTTTTTATTCTTTTACCCTTTATAGGTTTTAAAGATTCTCCTGTTTTCATTTTTTGAAACACAGGATTTTTTTCTTTTAGATTACGAGACTTTGGTTTTGAACCTCGGCTTCCTGTTCCGCCACCATCGTTATTTGGAGGGTCACCTTCTTTATTCTTTGCTCTTTTCCCCAATCTGTCTTTTGCTTTCTGCTTCAGCCTTGGAGCATCAACCTGCTTCATAAGAAGCTTTTCTTTTCTTGTCTTTTTTCTAAAGCCTTTTTCTTTCTGCTGCTGCTGTCTTGCATCCTTCTTGTCAGATACTCTGTCAATCTTAGACTGAAGCTTAGCAACCTTCTTAGTTACTTTTGCCTCGTCCGGCTTAAGTCCCTTTGAGACACGGTCAGCTCTTTTCTTCTGTTCTACTCTCTTTGCCTTCTGCTTCTCTTGTTTCTTTTTTAGCTTCTCATCCGGGTCGTCTGCAGTATTCGTCCTTGATTGGATATTATCAACCGCTTTGTTTCTAAATGAATAACTATTGTAATCCTTAGCCATAACTTTTTTATCTTTACACAAAGTTACTAAAATTAAATTTATGCCTATTGACGATTACCTTAAGTATTGGAGAGTGGTCCGGTACTTTATAAAAGCTAAATACAATATAACTCAAGGAGAGCTTGAGATGTTACTGTTCCTAAAAACAGAGGGATACTTCTCCAAGGATAAGTTCGATGAGTTCGATGAGCTACTCAGTTGGAGTGTGAACCGTTTTGATAAACTAAGAAGGGATGGTTGGATAGAGGTGTTCAGAAAGAACGACGGTAAACGAAAAGCTCTATATCAGCTTTCATTCAAATCTAAAAGATTGTTGAACTCCGTGTACAAAAAGTTAAACGGTGAGGAGATACCAACCTCACCATCTAAGAATCCTATGTTCAAGACTAAGGTGTCATACACAGATAAGGTATACAGGAATATGATAAAGGAGATGAACGCGTTTATAAAACAACAACGACATCGCGCTCTTGAATGATGGTGTACTGCTCACCCTCAATCATCATTGTGTAGCACTGACGCTTGTCAAAGTAAATCTCATCACCCTCGTTGATTATAGATACATCTGTACCCGGTTTTACAACGGTAGCCTTCTGATACCTAAAAGCATTCGCGTCCTGTGCGGACAATAACAATCCGGAGTCTGTCTTTACTTCCTCCTCTATCAAGCTAACTACTATATGTTTTCCTATTGGTTTCATACTAATATTTATTTAATAACGCGAACAGTAATATCAATCCCACTACACCAAGGTAGAACAATCCTCCCAATAACGCATAGCGTAGAATAGTTCTCCTGTTGTACAAACGCTTCTTGTAGAGCTCACGTATGTTCTCACCCAAGTCTGCATCATTTGGATAGGCATCTATAAGTTTCTTTATTACACTCTCTCTCATTCCTTCTCGTATGAACGTGCCATAGTCACAATGGCATCCGTTGATAATATGGTTACTGCAACACTAACTGCATTCTGTAGTGCGCTACGTGTTACCTTCAGCGGGTCAATGACACCCATCTTGTACATATCTCCCCAATCTCCTGTCTTCACGTTTAAGCCATAGGTTGAATTACCTTCGTTAACTTTGTAAAACATTTTGTTATCTAAACTTGCGTTTTTCCAAATTTGCCAAAGAGGTTCACTAAGACAATCAGCTAACATCATTCCCGCAACAGTGTCATCTTGAGATAATGCTTGTTTATATAAAGCAATCCCTCCACCCGGTAGTATTCCTTCTTCTAATGCTGAGCGTACTGCACACACCGCATCATCTACTCGGTCATACAATTCCTTCTGCTCAAGGTCTGTGTTACCACCAACATAGATGACACCGATACCACCCGTTAGTGAGGCTATACGCGAAAGGATAAACTCCCTGTCAGCTTTTTTCTTAGTGAGACTATGTGCAGCAGTTAATTCCTCAACACGTTTCTTGATGGTCTCATCATTCTCTTCGTTATCATCCTTGAGGATGACCGTCGAGTCCCTCCCAACTATCACCTTGGAAGCGTGACCCAAATCGCTAAATTCAATTAGACTCAAGTCATCCCCTGTCTTCTCGGAGAAGTATGTCGCTCCAACACTCAATGCAATGTCCTGCATCAGCTCGTGCTGCTTGTAACCGAAACTTGGTGGCTGTATAGCACACAGCTTCAAATTGTTTTTCATAACGTTGGCTGCTAATGTGTTAACCACCTGTCCCGCGACAGGTGCAATAATCAATAGCTTCTTGCCTTCCTGTATGATTGGTTTCAATACCTTCTCTATCTGTAGGATGTTGCTGACCTCTGCATCTGATACCAATATGTAAGTGTCGTCAAGGACACTCTCATCTTTCTTTTGGTCGTTGATAAACAGGTCGGTCAAATATCCCCTGTCTATCTTTATACCATTGGTAGTCTCATAATATGTTTCCGATGTCTGTGAACGCTCAACCGTAACGACACCGTCCTTGCCAACTCTTTCGTATACGTCGGCTATGGTATCCCCGATACTCTTGTCGTTGTTCGCTGAGATAATCGCAACGTCCCTAAGCGTTTTCGAATCTACATCCTTTGACATCTTCTTTAATCCCTCTACTATCTCTTTCGTTTTCTCTACAAGCATACGCAAAACTTCCGTCCTGTTAGAATCTTTCATACGCTTAGTACCCGCTTTTACAAGTGCCTCGGTCAACACTATCGCTGTCGTGGTTCCATCACCCGCTGAGGTAGCTGTCCTATCTGCCGCTTCCTTCATCATACGAACCGCAAGGTTCTCAATAGGGTCCATTAGACTGATAGACTTCGCTACTGTTACTCCGTCTTTCGTTACCGTAATCCCGTGTGTGTGGTCCGGTGACTCTATGAGCACAGTGTTACCCATAGGTCCTAACGTACTCTTTACTGCTTTAGAAATTTTTGTGATACCGGAGATGAGCTTGTCTCTCCCCTCTGTGCCGAACTCTAAGTCCTTTGGCGAATAACCTTGATTCATTTGTATTTGATTTAATTTGGAACAAAGATATAAATAATAACAACATATGCAATGTAGAGTTTTATGCTCCCTACTCTCTCTCTCTCTCTTTATTATTATTATTAAACGTTTGTCTGTATATAAAGAAAGTTAACATCTTAACATTTAGTATTGATTATCAGTTAGTTAGGTTCTAAAAGTCAACACAAAGTCAACATTAGGTTAACACAAGTATTATAATTTAGAGCATAAAAAAGAGGACCGTAGGAGAGTCCTCTTTAAACTTAGGTAATAATGGGTATGTGTGTACCCCGAATCATCAAACACTAACTTACCTAAAACATCTTTTTAATTTCTTTTCGCATATCAGCCATATCCATTCCGTCTGCTATCATCGAAATTTTCTCAGACTTCTTCATAGCCTTTCGCATCTTAGCCATTTTACACAATCCTGTCTGTAAAGGTGGCGCGTTATTTATAAGTCTACCATTCTTGATGGTGTAGTCGCTATCTATTAAATCTCTGTATGTCATCATAAGTTCTACTAATGTAAGGTTTATTTTTCAAAGGTACAAATTTTTTTTAGATGCCCGCAGTATTTGGGTTCTATGCCGCGCGCGCCGTGCCACCCCCTCGCCGGAACCGACCTGTGACCTGTATGGGGGGTGTTGTTTCCTGCTGTGATGTCCCATTTTTTTGGCGTTTTTGTACGCGGTACGTGTAACACTAAACAACTTGCTATGCTCCGCCCTGTATACGTTACCGCTCGCGCGTTCCGTATACATTATTGCCTGTTGTTTGCCCTGTTCCCTCCGCCCTCCGCCCTTGGTCCCTGTCTGAGTGTCCGTAACGACACTGAGAAAGTAAGACGCGAAGAGGCTCCGCTAAGCCTCCGCGCCCTGTGTACACTGCCCAAACAAATGAACGTGAATGTATCGCGCTCTTATCTATATAGAATCACGCGCCAAAGAATAAACAAACAAGATTTTTTTTTCGTCCTGTATCCCTTGCTGTTACTACGTTTCAAGAATCCGACAAAAATTATTCTGCTTTTGTGCTTGTTTTATTCAAGTATTGTTGTACCTTAGCTATATGAAAGACACAACGATACACGCCGAAAACACACCTAAAACGCTGAACGTCAGCGAGTTAGCTCAGTTTTCAATGTATCTGAGTGCAGGCGTACAATTTTTTAACCAAATTTAATTTTATTTATTATGAATGCACAGGAAACAAATTTTTACAACAACGTAACAGGATTCAGTCCTGCAGGAATCAAGAGAGCCCTTAAAAAGGTAGAAACAGCAACCACCAAGTTTTGGACTATCAAAGCGGAGTTAGGTAAGGAGCTAATGTCAGCGCGTGATTACTACAACAGCGAAGAGGGTAAAGAGGAAATGGATGAAGCAGGACTTTGCTACAATGACATTTGCGATTTCTTCCAAGTGTTAACAGCAGGACAGATGAAGAAGCCTTCAGTATACAAGCGAATCAAAGTATACGAAAACATCGAAGCCAATGAAGATATGCCGAGGTTATTCGTAAAGGCTGTAAAGCAAGCGAAAGAGGAAAACCCAAATGTGAAAATCGTTCAATCTGATGAAGGCTTCAATTACTTCTGCGCCAATGGTGAGCTCAAAATAAAAGGAGCTACAGCAACAGCTAACGAAAGCGAAAGCGGAGATGCTGAAGAAGGTGAGACGGAAGACAGCGAAAGCGGAGATGAAACGCAGTTCTCTTTCTCCTGTAAGAACTCAGATACTCACGACGGAGGATGTATCCGAATGGATAAAGATTATATCATTCTTGCAGAAGACGGAAACAGCGATGCAATCAAATTAGCAATAACAGCATACTTACTACACAAGGGCTACAATGTGGTGCCGCGTAGTTAACAGGAGTGCAGTGTCCTCAGCGACACTGCTCCGTCCACAGGTGAAGCCTGTGCTGATGAGCTCAAAAGAGCGAAACGGAATTAAAACTTAATAAAACTTACAAAATGAGAAACGGAATTCAATTTACTAACGACCACGAGGCAGGACGCGATGAGGTACGAGGCTATCACAGAAGCCCGGAACACAAATTCAAGACTGCAGGGATGCCCTCAGACATTGCAGGACTAAGAACACGACAGCCAAGCAGTGAGCTTGTAACAGCATCGAATGAAGCGCGCTTCAGAATCGGTATGGAGATAGAGAAAAACTCAATGAGTCGCGGAGCTATCAAGGAGTATCCATTGTTTAAGGGATACGAGAGAGATTCGACTTGTGGGATTGAGGCTATCACTCACGTTTTACCGCTGTTACCTAAATCGCAGTGGAGAAGCAAAGTATTCAATATGTTCCACGAGGCTGAAAGAATCATTGAAGACAGCCACAGCCCTTCAAACGCTACCTGCTCAACGCATACGCATTTAAGTGCTGAAGGGATGAATGGAAAGCAATTACTTGATGCTGTGAGACCATACAGCGGAATCATCTTTGCTATATTCCGATACAGGTTATCTAACTACTACTGCTTAGGGAATCCCTTCCTTAACACGTCTGAGGGTTATGGGCATAGTGATTTTGAGTACAGCAGCAAATACTGCGTAGTTAAGAACACAGGTTATGGAATCGAGTTTAGGTTACCTTCTCGCATCACTTCAGTAAAAGGAATGATGAGAAGATATGAGCTATTCTTCGAGCTCGTGAACTACGGAGTAAATCACGCAGGAAAGAGTCACGCATCTTTTTTGAAAAGAGTTACACCAATCATCAAAAGAATGTACGACACTGAGGAGCAGGTTGAAAACATTCTAACACTCGCGAAGGCTTTTCAGAAGACCATTAACAGCAACAGGATTTGCCCTGTGACACGTGAATGGTTTGAAGGTGACCACGTTAGGTACGCGCACCGAAGCAGAGGAGGTCTTAAAAAGTTTTACACGAGAGCCTTAGCGCGACAGGAGGGCACTCGCTACAGAACGAATGAGGATAACGCAGGGATGAGATGACAGCCCTCAGAGAGCTCTCCGGAGCTCTCTCCCTGTCCGCAGGTGTGTGCCTGCGCTGATGAGTCCAAGAGGACGAAACAGGAAACTTAATAAAACTTATAAGATGAGCAGAGAAAAATTTAAGATTACATTTAACATTAACGAGAATGGTGGACACGAGGCGTGTACCTTATTACCTTCTTGTGTTGGAGCCAACGACAGCGGTTGGGTTGTCTTTGCAAAGGTTCAAGAAGATTATTTTAAATGGGTTAATAAGTTTAGCGCGCATCACCCTGTTTACGGTGTAGTGTGGGGCGACTTTGAGAAGGTTGTACACGCATCCAACAAAGAGGCTTACGAGAACTTTAGGGAGAATCATCCTCCCGAGCATTGGGACTATTGGGATATCTAATCCTAACGCAGTGTCCTCAGCGACACTGCCCGTACACCAATGTGTGTTGGTGCTGATGATTCGAAAACGATGAAACGGAAATTTAAAACTTATAAAATGGAAAATTTAAAATTTGATTTACTATGTACATTCGCAGTTGTGTGCGGAGGATTTACTCTTCTGTCAATAGAGCAGGCGATACACTTAGATTGCAATGGATTGCTTATTCTTGCAGGGATTACTTTATTAATCACGTGGATGTTCATTTACCAAGCATCATTAGAGAGTAGAAACAAAAACAAAAACAAATAAGATGAGACACGACACAGAGACAAAAGTAGGCTTCGGAATTGCGGTAGTAATATTGATAATCGCATTCGGAATGCTTTTACAAGTGTTTAATTCAGTTGAGATTGCAAAGCGAGAGCAACAAAGATTAGACAACATAATTAAAACCTATAAACTACATTAAACAGGAATGCAGTGTCGTTGAAGACACTGCACCGTATCAACGTGTGTGCGTTGACTGATGATACCAAAAGGTTGAAACGGATTTACAAACTTTCATAAATTCAAACACTATGAAAACATTAACAAAGATTGAGTTAACACTCATCGCAATTACACCTGTCGCTGTAGGATTCGGCGGGTTCACGATTGCTCAAGTATTATTGGGCACGTGGTAGAGAGACAATTCTACTACCACATAACCTGCACGCGCAGGTTGGGAGATTGGAGAGGGATGTCCCTCTCCGCTCACTCCAAGTGGGAAGCCATAGACAAGGCGTTTACAATTCTCCGGCAGAAATATCCTACACTGCAGAGAAAAGAACTAACAATAAAAAAACTAAAGTAATGACAAGTAATAAAGAGAAAATAGAGAGACTCAAGAAGGCGATGAATGTGTTGAACGAACAATACTATTTCAGCAACGACAACAACAAAGTGTTAAAGGGAAAGATTGCACAGGCTTACGACACGCTGAAGTATATCAGTAGCTTAATGACAAAGAGAGAAGAGGGAGCCAATCCAATACAGGCGCAGATTAAATTCAGAATGCCGAACGGAAAAGATAAGTACGTGAACAAGGCATTTAATGATAAGAAACATATGCGCGCGTACATAGACAAAGTATGTAAGCAGGAAGACTGCGATTTGGATGAGGTTTGGTACTAATGCAGGCAGTGTCCTCAACGACACTCCTTATTTAGAATCATTCTAAATTAGCTTGAGATTTGGAATTGTCAAATTTATGTCGTATACTTGTATAAATCATTAACAAAAACACTATGAAAGACTTGAAAGACGTACAACACGTGAACGAAATCAGAACTGCTACAATGGAGCAGGTTCAATATTGGTTGACTCAGTGCAGACAGGTTCAGCAGATGACAATGAGAGAGCTGTGGGATAGAGAGTCTGACTTAAAAGATAAACAAAGGTAGACAAGCGGTCACCTACACAAGCACCGCTTACAAACAGGGTTCGGTGTCGCCAACGACACTGCCCACAAAACTAAATAATTATGTGTGTAATTATCGTAAAACAAAAAGAGAAACCACTATCTCGCGAGGTGGCTAAAACAAGCGCGAGGAAAAACCCTCATGGACTTGGTATCGTATGGCTCGACACGTTCGAGGTAACACGTCACGAGTCTAAGGAGTATGGTGTATTGACTTCAGATGAGAACAAGCACCGCCCGTTCATAGCTCACTTCAGATACGCTACGGTTGGAAAGATATCCAAAGAGAACACGCACCCATTCGTATGCGGAGCGCAGACGGATGAACTTTTGATGATGAACGGAACGGTTGCAGGATATGGTAACAAGAAGATGACTGACTCACAGGCATTGGCTAACGAGCTCGGTACTATACCAAGAAAAGATTGGAAGCGACACCTAATGGTAATGGATGTAAACGCACCTAACTATTGCAGGTTCGTATCAATCAACACGCGAACACGTTCGTTTCAAATCTACAACAGGGAATTGTTTACGTATCACGACGGCGTATGGTTCTCAAAAGCAAACGTCTTGGAGACAAACGTCATCGCAGTGTACGGTACACTAAAGAAAGGGTACAGCAATTACTATCACTACCTTACAGGCTCAAAGTATGTGGGCGGTGGTAAGACTAAGAACAAATACCCTCTAATCAAAGACGGTCTTCCGTATGTGGTAAACAAGCCCGGCATAGGGCATAACATTGAGGTTGATGTGTTCAAGGTTACAGACCAAACCTTCGAGAACATTGACAGCCTTGAGGGGCATCCAATATGGTACAAGCGCGAGCAGATTACCATAATGGTCAAGGGCAAAGAGATTGTTTGTTGGTTGTACTTCAATCCAACGATAGAGCTCAAGCCTCATCACAAATTCTTAAAGACCTACACGCAGGAGTATAGACCTTACAAGGGCTATTCATTCAACAGCAAAAGTACGTACACTAAAACGTACAGGAATCCTGTAACAAAGCCTGCGGTCACGAGGATTGCAGACCTGTTCGACGACTGCAACGCAGACGACACAGGCACAGGGTTCAATGCGCTCAAGGAATGCAGTGACTCAAAGTGTAACACGAAAAACTTTGCGTTCGACGGTTGGGGCAACTACTACTGCGAGACCTGTGGAGAATGGTACACGTAGTCAGATTTTAGTAAGTTTTAGTCTGACTCAAACGGGGAGTGTCCTCAACGACACTCCTTCCGTATCGGGATGTGTGTCCCGGCTGATGATTCCTAAAGGATGAAACGGAAACTTTATAAAACTTTAATACAATGGCACAGAAAAAAACAGGTGCGCTCGACAGAGCAGTAAGGTTCTTCAATGAACTATCAAACAAAACCCTCACGAGAACTGAGATGAAAAAGTTAGCGAAAGAGTTTGGGGTAAGAAACGGACTCGAAAAATTTGCATTAGAAAGAGGTTGGTGCAAGAAGATAGCAGCCTTAAGGAACCCTAATCAAATGGGACCAACTCCTGCGACGATAAAATTCTCTGACCTTTCTCAGATAAGCCCGCTTCACATAAGGTTACTTCTTGATGACGCGAACGCTTATATGATGGAATGCAAATCTAAAAGAAACCAAGAGAAACAGACAACAAAAGCTGTCAACGTGGTTGCCACAGCAGAGTTTGAATGGACAGCAGAGACCACGAAGATGTTCGCGAAAGTTTATTCGGGCAACTTCAGAAGCCTGCCGTCACGATTCAACTACAAGACATACCACGGGCTGTCAATGGACGAGAAGGTCAAGCAGTTTATGTCTGACTTCGTTCGTCCCGAAACACAGCAGGTTACGGTATCGGTTGTTGAGACATACACGAGAACGCTGAGCAGGACGATTGAGGTTCCGGGAGATGTGGACATACAGGATTATCTTGCAATGAATCCTCACCTGTCTGACTTCGAAGAGATGCCTAAGTTAGAGGGCACACCATTCACTGACACTACAACGCTAACAAAGACAAGCGAAGAATTCAGATACGAAAACGAGAATGGTGTAGGAGGTACACTTTAATATTACAAATCAGAACGGGTGTCGTCAGCGACACTCGTTCACAAATCAAATCAAATGTTTAAGACAATTATTTTTATAAGCCTGCTGATGAAAGGACAGGTCGAGAGAATGGAAGAACAGGGCGAGGACAGAAGAAAACTTTACACGTTGACTGTCGATACCCCGGACACGCTGTTCAAGTATGAGCACGTATACAAGGAAGAGATTTACCAATACATAAAGACAGGTAAGTTTGAGTACAACGATTTTTTAACAGACGAAAACCAATAGAGATGGGTAACGCAACTAACATAGCAGATTGGATAGAGTATTGGGATAGCTTTGACTATGGGCTGTACATAAAAATACTACAGGCAAAGAAAAAATAGTGTCGCTAAAGACACTATAAATTTATTACAAAAAAGATTAGGAATTGTATAATTCTTTTCTTATATTTGTTTTATTCAAACACAATTTATAAACTAAAATCAAATCAAATGAAATCGATTTATGAAAAACAAATCCTCGCAGAAAAAATGCGAAAGAATGTAAACGCAGGTATGATTCAACGCCTGCAAAGATTACAGGACAAAGACGAGCCTATAACCCGTAGTGTCTTCAACGACACCGCACAACTTGTAACTTCCGGTTACTTCAAGCAGAACTATGAAGGCAGTCTGAACAGAGATGCTCAAACCGTTATGACATACCTTGACGGAGATTACATTGAGTCTCTCAAGACAGGCGAATGGATAACCACAATAGGCGGACTTCCTTTCAAGGACAAGGACTTCAAAATTGTAGAAGAAAACTTATGGAATAATTTTAAACTAAAACTAAAATAAGATGGGAACTTTTAACGAATACGCCAACAAGATATCAGAGGCATTTGATGTGCCCAAAGAAAGAATATTTACCAAGACAAAAGTAAAGAGGGTATCCGATGCAAGACAATCCCTGTACTACCTATGTCACATCAAGCCTATGACTATGGCTTATATACGAGACCATATGTCAGAGAATGGATACAAGGTAGCACACTCGTCGGTGCAATACGGAATCTCACAGACAAAGAAGAGAATGGAGAAGGATGATTCTTTTAAAGAGATGATAAACTATCTAAAGTAATGTACACGCTTGAAGAGATATGGGAGCAGGCAAGAAAAGATACATTCGCATCTAACCTTGACTCAACAGGATACCAAGCACGCATTGTATATGGGTGCAGGATTGTTCGCGATGACGCGACAGGTGAGATAGAGATATACAACACAGGCAAAGGTGGAGACTACTACAAGAGAATAGAAAACATAGATGTATTCTTGGAGAATGGTTGGAGACACGGATGTTATGAAGTATCTTTGAATAACTACAGGGATAAGCTTGCAAGGATAGAGAAGCTAATAAGGAATGAGATGAATGGGAAAAAGAATCCCAAACAGATTCAGTCTTACAAGACTTCAAGAGAGAGCGTGCTAAATAAGTACGCAGAATTAATGGTTAAACTAAATAAAATAAAGTAAAATGGCAAACGCTAAAAAGAAATCAGTGTTCGAGACACTGAACGCAATCAACGTCAATGGACGTACAGAAACAAAGAATGGTCTAACGTATTTGTCTTGGGCTTGGGCTTGGGCAACAGCAAAGGAACACTATCCGGAAGCTACATACAAAATCTATGAGGATGCAGACGGTGTATTCTACCACAGAGACCACAACTCAGCTTGGGTAAAGACAGGCGTAACTATCGAGGGCATCGAACACATCGAGTACCTACCTGTAATGGACTTCAGAAACAACTCAATAGAGCTTGTAAAGATTAAATCTACTGACGTGAACAAGGCAATACAACGTAGCCTAACTAAGGCTCTTGCTCGTCACGGACTTGGACTGTATGTGTATGCAGGAGAAGACCTTCCATCAGTGGAGAAGGAGCAACCTAAGAAAGCACCTGTAAAGAAAGCACCTGCTAAGTCAGATAAAGTGTCGTCAGCGACACCAAAGATGCCCGGTATACCAAATGGGAAGTGGGATGACTTCGTTATGTATGTTACAGCAAACAAGAAGATGGGCTTCAATCAGCTCATAGCAAACATTGAGGCTAAGTACACACTGACTGAGGCTCAGCTCAAGGCAATCAAAAAGGTTACAGGATAATGAGCGACGTAATAGAACTACTCCGTGATGACCAAGAGTATTACGGAGGGGTAGGTAAGCAGTACCTATCCAACTCAGACATTGGAACACTGCTAAAGAACCCCGAAGAGTTTGGGGTTTCACGTCCCGACAACAAGAACTTTGCAGAGGGTAGATACTTTCATCAACTGATTCTTGAACCGGAGAAGGCTAAGGAGACTCACATCGTAGACTTCGCAAGCAGGAACACAAAGGGTTACAAAGAAGCCTGTCTTGATATGAACCTTGAGGTACTGCTACTGAAGAAAGAAGCTGATAACATTGAGAATCTTGTGTCAAGAATGACAGGTAACCTTGACTTCTTCGAGCTCATACACGCAAAGGGAAACAACTTTGAGGTACCTAATATTATGACGTACTCCTCGGTGATTGATGACAACCATTCAGTCACTCAGTGGAAGGGTAAGGCAGACATCGTTGGAAAAGATTATGTCATAGACCTAAAGACCACATCAAACATTGATGACTTCAAGTGGAATGCAAGGAAGTACAACTACGATAGTCAAGCATTCATTTACAGCAGGTTGTTCGGTAAGCCGATGATGTTCTTAGTCATTGAGAAGCAGACAGGCAGAATGGGAATGTTCACAGGTAACGATGACTTCTATATAAGAGGACAAGAAAAGATGCACAGAGCAATAGAGGTGTACCACAAATTCTTTTCTGAAGAAAAAGTCCTTGACATAAATAATTACTACGTCAAAGACGAGATATAATTTTACAACTCACGCACGGTGTATCCGATGTATTGTGTGTGAGTTTATTTTCTAATCATCGGAATCAAATACTATAATATGGCAGAAGAAAAAATTTTTGCAGACGGATTTGTCTTTAAGAGACAAGAACAAAACACAGCCTTGATACCATTGGCTCCAACTGAACCTAATCACTTTGTCTTAGGAAGACTAAGTGTGAAGACTGAGGATGCTGTAGCTTGGCTGAAAGAACACAGCAACACAGAAGGTTGGGTGAGCATCAACATCAAGCAATCAAAAGGAGGAAACTTCTATTGTGACTTGGATACGTGGGAACCAAAGAAACAGGAACCCAAAGCAAATCCTAAGCCTGTTCTTAAGGATGCACCTGCGGATGACCTACCGTTTTAAATTGGTCAGCTTATTGGTTAGAAATGGAGTGTCGTCAGCGACACTCTTTTTTTCCCTTATAAGATGTCAAGTTTTTCTCTGTATATCTTTTATTATTTCTTTTCTTTTATTATTATTATTCTTAATACAAGAGAAAAAAGTTAACATAGTATACAACTCACTGATAATCAGAGAGAAACTTAACACAAAGTCAACATCAACTCAACACTAACACTAACAAAGATGACAGATTACAGAATAACTATCTTCAGAAACATTAAGGAAACGGACACACCGTTTCACAGACCGCTCGCCTCTATCCTTGACAGGATAAAGAATGGAGCAAACAAAGAACTCGTTAAGCGTATCAGACTTGAAACAAAAAAGGCAGAGCGCAACGAACTAAAGAAACAACTACCTGCTATTTGCTTTAGTGGTGTCTTCACAAAAAGAAGCGACTCATCCATACAGGAGCACAGCGGATTGATATGCTTGGACTTCGACGGATACGAAAAGAAAAAGGATATGCTACAGGACAAGGAGCAGATGACAAGAGACAGCTTCGTGTACTCTGTGTTTATATCTCCATCCGGAAGAGGGCTGAAGGTCCTTGTGAAAGTACCACAGGATACAGACAACCACGTGAACTATTTCAATTCACTTAAGAATCACTTTGACAATCCTCACTTCGATGTGACGTGCAAGAATCTATCTCGTGTGTGCTACGAGTCTTACGATGCGCTACTTTACCTAAACGAAAACTCTTCTGTGTGGGATAAGATTGATGAGAGAGAGTATCAAGAGAAGAACACATACAGAGATGCTCCAACGATACCAATCACGGACGAGAATAAAATCGTAGACATACTGCAGAGGTGGTGGGAAAAGAAATACCCAATGAATGAGGGACAGAGAAACCATAACTGCTACGTTCTTGCAGCAGCTTTCAATGACTTCGGCATCAACAGGAGTCTTGCAAAGTATGTGCTTAACAAATACATATCATCAGACTTCACCGAGCGAGAGATAATAAGAACGATTGACTCAGCGTATGCAAACACTCAGAACTTCGGAACTAAATACTACGAGGATGAGGACAGGTTGACTTCAATCAAAGTAAAGTTAAGGAGGGGTACATCAAAAAAAGAAATCCGGAATCAGTTAGCAGAGTCGGACTTGGATTCCGAGACAATAGACTCAGTATTACAGAGAGTAGATGAGGAGAACAAAGAGCAACAGTTTTGGTCTAAGAGCGACAAGGGTGTTATCAAGATTACTCACATACTCTTCAAGCAATTCTTAGAGGACAATGGATTCTATAAGTATTGTCCCGAAGGTGGAAAGAACTATGTGTTCGTGAAGGTAACCAACAACCTCATCGACCACACAGATGAGAAGAGCATCAAGGACTTCATCTTGAACTACCTAATAGAGCTTGACGACATCGGTATATATAATTACTTCGCCGACCAAACAAGATTCTTTAGAGAGGAGTTTCTTACACTGCTGTCAACGATTGATATATACTTCATCGAGGATACCAAGAACTCATCGTACCTGTACTACAGGAACTGTGCTGTTAAGATTACCAAGAACGAGATAACAACTCTTGACTACTTGGACTTAGGTGGATACGTTTGGAAGGACCACGTCATAGACAGGAACTTCTCCGTGTGTGGTACAACTGAAGACTTCAGTTATAGAAAGTTTATCAGTAACATATGCAAGAACAATGAGAGCAGGATAGCATCAATGGAATCCACGATAGGATTTATGATGCACGGATACAAGAATCTATCTTACTGTCCTGCGGTGATACTAAACGATGAGGTGATATCAGATAATCCGGAGGGAGGTACAGGCAAGGGATTGTTTATGAATGCTCTATCCAAGATGAAGAAGGTTGTTACCATCGACGGAAAGTCATTTGCATTCGAGCGGTCATTTGCGTACCAACTTGTGAGTGCAGACACGCAGATACTTGTCTTCGATGATGTCAAGAAACACTTTGACTTCGAGAGATTGTTCAGTGTTGTAACAGAGGGACTGACGTTAGAGAAGAAGAACAAGGATGCTATCAAGATACCATTCAGCAAGTCACCTAAGATTGCAATCACTACGAACTATGCAATCAAGGGAGCAGGTAATAGTTTTGCACGACGTAAGTGGGAGCTTGAGCTACACCAATACTACACCAAGAACTTCACACCGTTAGATGAATTCGGTAAGCTGATGTTCGGAGATTGGAACGATGCTGAGTGGTGTGAGTTTGACAACTATATGGTTGGATGTCTTCAGTCATACTTGGAAACAGGATTGCTTGAGAGTCAGTTTGTAAACCTAAAAGTCCGACAGCTTTCAGCAGAGACGAGCCACGACTTCATTGAGTGGTGCGGTCTTATAAACGGTACACAGCCCAACGAACATTTGGTGGTTGATGAGAGAGTCATAATGCAGGAGTGCTACTACGATTTCATACAGGAGTATCCCGACTACGGACCTAAGAGTCGTATGACAATCAGTCGTATAAGGTTCAACAAGTGGTTGGTTGCCTATGCTATATACGCTACAGGAGGTTCACCACAAGAGGGCAGAGATGCTTCGGGTAGATGGATGAGAATGAAGAGACCGGAAGAATTGTCGTACAGAAATTTTGATAATGATGAAATAATTTAAACCAAAAACAAAGAAAATGATTACAATAATATTTATAATATTAGTGGTATTAATGGGAATAGCCCTTATTGCCGGTATATATGACAACGATTCTCTAAAATAAAACAAAGATGAGTGATATTATAAAGAGAATACCTTTATACAGCAATGATATGATGCTGAACTACTGCGAGACTTTAGACAGGGTTGTATCTAAAACCAAACAGGTAAAGAAAGGAAGGGGTAAGTCAGCTATAATGGTTGACGTGCCCGTTCACAACTTCCCCGATAAGGTCAAGCAAAAAATAAAAAACAGTTTAGAACACTACAAAAAGAAAGACGTGATAGAACTTAGAGATTACCAAAAAGAAATAATAGAAGAAGGAACTGAGATAGTAAACAAGAGTGGGTTTGTATACCTTGCGATGGAGGTGAGGACAGGTAAAACGCTAACGAGTTTAGGGATTTGTCAACAGCTCAATGTTGATAACGTATTGTTTCTCACAAAGAAGAAAGCTATAAGCTCTATCAGTGATGACTACACCAAGATGTGCCCCACCAACTTCGCTCTGTTCACAATCAACTACGAATCTATACATAAGATTCCCGATTTGAAATGGGACGTGATTGTATGTGACGAGGCGCATTCAATGGGTGCATTCGCAAAGCCGAGCAACAGAGCCAAGGCTGTGAAGGAACTGATACGAAAGAACAGGAGCAGAGTCATACTACTATCGGGTACACCAACACCGGAGTCATACTCGCAGATGTACCACCAAGTGTATGGGATACCAACCAATCCATTCAGTCATTACAAAAACTTCTACAGGTTCTGTGATGACTATGTGAACGTCACCGAAAGAAGAATCAACTCTATGACGATTAAAGATTACTCGAAGGGTTATGATACCATAGTGCAGGCAATGAGCCCTTACACGATAAATTACACGCAATCTGAGGCAGGCTTCAAGGTGGAAACGAAAGAGCATATCCTCTCTGTGGATATGAAGTCTGTTGTTCACAGCATCGCAAAGAATCTTCAGAAGAATCTTGTGGTCGAGGGGAAGGATGAGGTGATACTTGCAGACACACCTGTAAAGCTTATGTCTAAACTGCATCAGATATATTCCGGCACCGTAAAGTTTGAGAGCGGTAAGACTATGACATTGGATGACAGCAAGGCTGAGTACATCAGAGATACCTTTAAGGGAAAGAAGATAGGAATCTTCTACAAGTTTAAGCAGGAACTGAAGGTGCTTATGGGTGTGTACGGAACAGACTATCTCACCACAGACTTGAGTGTCTTCAACGACACTGACAAGTCTATTGCCCTGCAGATTGTGTCGGGCAGAGAGGGTATATCTCTGCGTAAGGCTGACGCTCTTGTGTACTACAACATAGACTTCAGTGCCACATCGTATTGGCAGAGCCGAGACCGTATGACAACCAAGGACAGGCTCAAGAGTGATGTGTATTGGGTGTTCTCAAAGGGTGGTATAGAACGGGAGATATACAAAGCTGTTTCCAAAAAGAAGGACTACACGATTCGGCACTTCAAAAGAGATTTGCTATCTTTGGTAGGTGACGGAACAGCAGATACAGACGAAAAGGATAAAGGAACTTGAGGGGCAGGGCTATTATGTTATCAAGCTTATCAAGACAAACAAGAACGGAATCCCCGACATAATTGCTATCCCTCCTAACTCTGATGTTATATTCAGCGAGGTCAAAAGACCGGGGGGAAAGCTGTCCAAACTGCAGGAGTACAGGTTAAAAGAACTAAAGGACTATGGTAGAACAGAGGTATACAAGGGTGGCTGAGATTCAATACGATGTAGACGATTGGTTTATCGAACAGATAAGAGAAATACAAATGGACTACGCGTTTGATATTGCTACACAGATTACGGAGCAGGTCAACGAACTGCCTGTAAGAAATGGATGGACTCAGTACGTTGCGGGAGTGTCACACGCTCTTGAAGAACCGTTCTTCTTTAGACTTGAATACCTAAACCAAGAGGATGAGCTGTGCTTATTCCTCGGAGTAGAGGAGGTAGATGTGGATACCTTCTTAGATTATATAATTGAAAATCAAACACTAAAATTTAATAAAGATGAGAAAGAATCACCAATTAGAAAGACAACTGATACAAATAGTAAATGAAGAGTTTAATATAGATATACGAACAATAAGCAGGAAGAGAGAGATAGCAGATGGTAGAGCTGTTTTTTACAAGATACTCTTCGATAATGAATACTCTTTAACATTGATATCAGAAATTATTAATAAGCATCACGCAACGGTTATTAATGGTTTGAAAGTATTTGACACAGTGTTGCGTAGAAACAAGTATTATAAAGCAGGATACAACAAGTGTAAGGAGAAGTTTGAAGAGCTTTGTGATAGCTTTATTCCCGAAGAAGAACCTGTTATGACTAAGGAGGAGATGCTTATTGAAGAAGTAAATATGCTTAAACAAAAGGTGTCCTCTTTGAAATCTCAAATAAAATATTTACATTCGTTAAATCGTATATCAAATGAAGTATAATATAAATGACATAGAAAAGATTGTTGACTTCACAACTTGGAGCGACAAGCAGAAAGAGGATGAGCTTCTAAGGATAGACGCTTCACTTCATTGTAATCTTGGTATAGATTCCACAAAAACAGATAGAGAATCTGTGCGTAAGGAATCCAAAAAAATATACAGATGTCTTCAGAAAGTAAACCCACAACTCGGTGAGTCTTTATTAAATGCTATAGATAAATAGAGATGTCAATCCCGTCTGTTGAGAATGAAAGACTTAGCCATATAAACCACGTTATGGATGAGCTTCACGACCATATGGATAATGTTTATGAGCATCTTGTAGATAGAGAGATGTTAGAGTGTGTACAGGAGCTTGATAGTTGTTTGATAAAAATAAAAGACTTAAAGCAATCCTTAGAAGATGGAATCTAAGAGGTGTGTAAAGTGTAATAAAGATAAAGCTCTTGACAAGTATTGGTCAGCAGGGATAAAGAACGGTAAGAAACATCTACGACAGACCTGTATCACCTGCTATCGAAAGGTAAAGAAGAACTACATAAAAAGAAAGAGAGATTGGTACAATAATCTAAAGAAGAACTTGAGCTGTAATGAATGTGGATACTCTAAGCTTACACATAAATCGTTTAGCTCACACGCTCTACAATTTCATCACCACAATGACGACAAATCTTTTACGGTATCAAACGCTTTGGTTAAAGGATACTCAAGAAGAAAGATTGTAGAGGAGATTAAAAAATGCAAGGTGCTATGCTCACGTTGTCACGCAGAAGAACACGCTAAATTAAATTAAATATATATGTCAGAATCAAAAAGTATTTTAAAGCAGATAACCGAAGACTTCCCGGATGAAACATTCTTGTACCCCACAGGGTTTGAAGACTGTGTTGTGGGATTGATGTACGCAAGCAACGTGCTTGTTATGGATTCAAATAAAATCATCAACAAGATAATGGTGGAGGACGGGGTGAGTGAAGTGGATGCCATTGAACATTTCAACTTCAACATTGCAGGTGCAGGTGGTGATGGATTTCCTATATACGTCTACATCCCCGAAGAAGAATGAGCCCACGTTTTGAAACAGAGAAGGACAGAGACAGAGAACTAAAAGCCATAACAAAATTTGTTGAGAGATTCAGTGGTTCGTTCAAGAAGCTTGACCCATTTGATGTAGACTACAGGGTATATAATGATAAAGGAAACCTTATAGCTTACGTCGAAGTAAAAGGTAGGCTGAGAGAAATGGCTGATGCTTATCCTCTTCCTATTTCTGCAACCAAAGTAACTAAGCTATGCGCCAAGAGATTAAATCCTGTGGTCATATGGGCGTGTGAAGATGGAATCATATACGGGAAGGTAAACGAGATTGTTGGTGAGGTAAGATGGGGAGGTCGTAAGCCACGTAAAGATGCCTACTCCGATGAAGAGCTGATGTTATACTATCCCAAACAAAAAACATTCAAGTACGCAAAGTATTATTAGTGTCGCTGACGACACTATCTAATCCTGCGGAACTTTCTTCTTTTCATTTCTGATTCTCTTTTCTTCTTCAGCTTATCTCTACCCTTGGTTCTTTTTTCCTCTTGTTTTTTTATCTCCTTTTCACGCTTATCTCTCTCTCCAAACTCTCTCTTGTAAGCCTTTGGGTTGTACTTCTTCAAGTCTCTTTCATACTGTTTCTGTTCTGTTTTGGTTCGTTTTCCCTTTGACTCTCTTGCTTTCTTCTCTGCTTCTGTTTCTCCACTCGGTGCGTATGACTTGCTGATACCCAAAGCATCGAAGGTAGCTTGGTCAAACTCTGCCCCATCAGTACCGAACATATTGTAAAGCCCTATGAACGGGTCCGTCTGCATACCTAACGTCACCTCAACAAGAGGCTTAGCTATACCCATCCATCCATATTTCTCAAAGTTTTGATTCACCTTATAGTATATGCTCATAAATGGATTGGTAACATCACCTGCAAACCTATTGCCCATCTGTCTCTCCACAACACTACCTAATAATGGAATCTGATATATGAGATTAAGACCCATCATTGCCTCTTTCATCTTTTTAAGAGCCTCATCCCTGTCGTCGCTATCTCCCTTTATAAACTTGGCGAGGTTGGATGTTGCTACGAACAAACCATTCGCTAACGCGGCGTTAAGCGCAAATGCTCTGATGTCCTTTCTCTTTGGTGCTGCCTTGGCTGCCTCTTTTCTTTTTTGATTCGCCTCTTTCATCTTCCCCTGTGCAGCAAGCTTCGCCGCCTCCGCAGATAGTGCTACTGACCTTGCAGTATCTCTTCTCATATTTGTACTCGACTGCATCACTCTATTCATCTGTAAGAACAATACACTTCCAAACATTGTAAACGAGCGAACAAGTGCGTTGTTAGAAAATTGAAGAGCGATTTTATCTGAGCCTCTACGAGACTGCTGTGTGGCGTTGTACTCATTGAAAGCCTCTACAGCCTCTACCTTACTCATACCGTTCTTTATGTTACGCTTGTAGTTAATCATATATCCCATCACACCTAAGATATCTCCCAATACTGTTGGTGCTGCGGCTGATGTTCTGATTAATGCTCTTGCTCTTTTAAACCTTGATGATTCCTTACTTACATTCTTAAAAGTTTTAGAACCCGCTTCCAATCCGTATACGTCACCCTCAATACCCTGCTCAACTCTTCGCTTGAATGTCGCTGACATCTCCATAGCTTGATGTATCGGTCCATTCTTACCCACTAAGTCCAATGGCAGTGATAATATTGTAGTCGCCGCGTCAAACATAAACCCAAGCGTATCCATTCCGGGGATATATCTTTTTCCCTTGCCTCGGTAGCTGTAGTCTTCAAAAGCATTTATAAATGATGATGCCTGCTTTAATATTTGTACCAATTTAAAGGATAATGCAAACGAGGTGAACTTGCTCTGAAATGCACTCAGTAGCTTGTTGCTTGGTCCACCGTTTAAAGAAGCAGGATTTATTGCTTGGTTAATAAGATGCTTAAGTGAACCTAAGATACGACCTTCTTTAAGAAGAAGGGTTACTTCCGGTATGCTAAAGAAATCATTCATCTCACGGACACCCTCGGCATAAGCCATAAACTTTTCCATTGTCTGCGTGTGGTTCTCAAGCGTCTCCATAAAAGAAGCTTCTGTAAGGTTGATGTCTGATTTATAATCCTCACGCTGTTTAAATGCAGGTGCTGTCTCGCTATTAAATATACCGCTGAAGTCACCGTTCTCTAACATACCTCCATCCACTTTAGGGCTAATGGTTTGTGTTGGAAAATAGTTTTCTATGAACCCTAAGTTAACATTGTTCACCTGTGCATACACGCTATTTACCTGCTCATAATATTCGTTACTCAAGAAGTTTACGATGCCCTCGGTGAACTGTACCACATCCGGTCCGAGAATATTCTTTATTTCCTGTAGTTGTTCTTTTCCTATGCCTTGGTTCTCAAGCTTAGCTCTCTGAACATCGTTAATACTAAGCGCATATATACGCATCAGTTGGTCAGCATTAAAAGCTTTGCTATAGGTGGTCTGCTTTCCTTTTTTATTTGATATAAGTTGTATTCTATGAACACCTGTAGCCAATCTTCTTTTAACTCCCTTGATGCCCCCAACAATACCTGCAGACGTAGCTATTCGGTCTATCTTCTTGCGTGTCTCTAACAGTCCTCGGTTGTTGTTCTCATCCATTCTGTTGAATGCCTTGTAGATGTTGTCCGTGAATACAGATTTACCTTCTGTTATTCTATCTGCTATGTTTGTTAATGTCTGAATATTACTGACAGTGTTCTTTGCACTTCTTATGTAGTCCTTAAAAGTGTCAAACTTAAATGTAGATTTCACCCACTCTAATGATGCTGCAAAGAATCCTTTTTCTTGTAACACGGTACGCACTTCATCCTTCTTAGAGTTCAGTTCATTTGTGTCCAATGGATTTCCATTCTCGTCAAACAATTCGGGATTTGTTTCCTGTATTTGAGCTCTTACTTTCTTAGCTTTATCTGCTCTGAGCTGTCTCCTAACAGTGTTCTCAGCCTTGAGCTGTGCGATTGATTGACTGCTCATATCCTTCAGTGTATTGAGCAGGTCGTTAGTCTCCTCAAGGGTCATCCCCTGTATAGGAGAGAAGTTGTCAAGAGCCTGCACCTCAGCAAGAAGCTTCTGCTGTTTGGTGGTAAGAATCTTATCTGCTGTCAGAGGATTCTGTTCCTGTATAAGAAGAGCCTCATCAATCTGTTGCTTTACTTCCGGGTCATTGAGTCTGTCTCGGAGCTTTTGAATCTTCTTCTCTGCTTCTTCAATACGAGTCTGCGTGTTGCTGATAGATTTTGCCTCTGCTTTTGTGCTACGTTTCTTGGCTTCAAGCTCCTGTATCCTTGTTGCTTTCTCCTCTGCTGACAGCCTCGTGTTCTCGTTTACCTTATCTATCTTATTTTCTATGTCGAATAATCTTTGGTCAATCTTAGACTGAAGTTCCTGCATACCCGCTCTTGCTCGTGCAAGGTCAACGATATCTTCTACTATAGGAAGAACAGCTTTAAAGTATAGCTGTGTTGCTGCGTTAACCCCTGCACCTCTACGCTTTCCGCTCCTTGTTATCTTTACCTTTGATTTCTTTTTAAGTATGTCAAGGATACCCGTTACGGTCTCCGCTTTCATACGTGCTCGTGCGTTTTGGATTTCAATCTCTACCTTCTCAATCTTAGATTCAAAGTTCTCTACGGTTGAGTCAACAAGAAGCTTGTTGATTCTTTGTATAGCACCACGCGTATACGGAGTATCCGGGAGGCTCTGTCTGATGTAGTTCTTTAATCTTATCTGAGCTTCTTTTAGATTCTTCTTTCCAATCTTTCTTTGCTTGAGTGTCTCTCTAATCTTAGCCATCTCCGCCTGCACTCTTCTGTTAGAACGGATAGGTCCCTGTGCATCAAAGTCTCTGTATAATGATTGGTCATAGCCTAACAGAATCTCTTGTTGTGTCTGTTCGGGTTGTCTTTGGAATATTGGATTAGCCTTTAATGTTTCCTGTGCTTTCTGTCTTATCTGAGAGAAGGTCTTGTTACGTGCTCTTACTCCCGACACTCCACCTCTTGGTCCCATTATAGAAAACTGACGAACAGTTTCTTGTGTCTCATCGAATAGCTGACGTGCCTCGTCGATACCACCCTCTACTTTCTCAAATGCTCGTGGCATAGGACGTGTTTCGTTTACGATACCAATCGTAAGAGCTTCGTTAATATTACCTGTTGAGAACCCTCTCTCTTTTAGTACCTCTCTGATTGCGGCATCCGTGAAGCCAAGTCTTCTACCCCTGTCGATTACATCAAATATAGGAGCGGTTCTACTGAATAACACTTCCGGGTTCTTCATCTTCTTTTGCTGAACCTCCGTAATCTTTAAGTCCTTACCGCTGAATACATCAGCCAAGGCTGTGCCTAAAAACTTATCAAGGGTTAAGTTCTGAATTTCTTTTCCTGTCAAGTCTTTAGATAGCGTTGGGAATTGGTCCTTTATGTATGCCCACATTCCAAGGAGCCACTCTTTAAACTTCGCGTTTAGAGATGCGTTTGCTATGGTCTCACCCTTGTTTCCTATGAGTATAGCCATAGCCTCTTTTGCTGCGGCTGCCCTATCTCCATCAAACTTCTTTAACTGCTTCTGAAACTCTTCGGTCTGCTCAACAAGAGACACACCCTTAGCGTAAATCTCTCTACCCTTCTTTGTTGTCTGCAAGTAGTTCTGCCACACGTGACCCATCTCGTGAATCTGAGTGTTGAACAAAGCAGATTCACTGTTGTGAACCTCCGGATTTATGTACACATCTCCGTCTACAGTGACACCATAAACAACATCACCCTTCTTCATAACAGCCTGTACCCTATCTGAGTTCATAACAGCCTCAAACGTAGCTTGGTCTGTTGATATAGCTGTGTTTGGGAATGCTAAGTTCATAAAGTTAGCAAGCTTATTGGCATCGCTTACACTCTCAACCGATGTGATAGCACCAATCATACCCTTCTGAGGTATGCCCTTACCCACGTTAAGCGCATTTTCAATAGCCTTGTCTTCAGATATTCTCTCGCCTACTTCGCCTTTTTTCTGTGCCGCCAAGGCTTTTTCCTCTGCCTTCACAGCCTTGCCTATTACAGCAGAAAAAGTTTCTCCGTATGTATCAAGAATATTCTGCGGATTCTCAAGAACCCCTATCGTCTTACCCTTGATACCACCCTTGTAATTCGGGTGCTCTATGCTCACCACGCCGCCTGCTTCAGCCCAACCCTTTCCGTCTTTCTTTGCAACCTCAACTCCCTGCAGTGAGATGATACTCTTCTGAGGTACGTTCTTAGTGGATGGCTCGGTGATAAGGTCTGTGATAACCGCTAAGTTTAATAGCTGTTCTGAATTTGCTATACCCTCTGCTAATAATTGAGCTGTGATTGGGCTCTTAGAATTAGGGGCTGATACTCTTTTTTTCTGCCCCGGCATATTAGGACCACCAACCGTCATCATATTTATCAGTGCTGTCCGTGCGGGTAATGACATCTGCCTAAGATTGCCGGGTGTCAATAGTTCTTTAAAATTAGTTATGTTATTCTTGCTTAACATTTCTACTATTCTCTTTACACCTTTTCTTTCTGCTTCTGTGCTGTACTTAGGCTGTCTTCTTTTTATATCCTCCTTGAACGCCGCGAATGCTTCCTGCTTATTCTTCTCCGGTATCTGTGATATGTTGTCCAAGAACACTCTGAATACCGCCTCGTTTGATAGCATTGAGCCTTCACTCATTTTTACTACGGGCATAGGAACGAGCCCCGCTAACTTTGGATTTGCTTCCCAAAACCTGTGAAACAGTTCCTTGTTATTCTCGTAAGCCCTTCGTGCTTTATTCAAAAACTCTCCTGCTTTCTTCTCGTCTATACTCGCCCAAGCTAAGTTCTCATTCCCCTCAATCCCTGTGAAACCAACGCCTCCCTGTAGGTTGTCTATCGTTGTTCCTGTGTTCGGATTCACAACACTGCCTATAGTAAGTTGGTCTGAGATATTAAACACAACAGGTATGCCATTGATAACCTCAAGGCTCTTTATTCTTGGCATCGGTCTCGATGCTCTTTCGTCAAGACTATCTATGTCAGTCTTCTCCTCTGTTGTCTTTGTTTTTTCTGCAAGACTAAAGTCAGCATTAGGAGACTTCTCAGCAAGCTCATTTATCTTCTCTGTTATAACCTCTTCCTCTGTGGTAGTCTCTTTGGTAGCCTCTCTTTCATCAGTCCTAAAATCAACGCCCGAATCAAGTTTCTTTTTTAGCTTAGCGATTCTTGACTTAGCTTTCCTTGCCTCCCTTTTCGCTTCTGACAAATCAAATTGATAGTTCTCTATGGCGGCATCCCTATCGTTCATAAAGCCATCTCTTTCAGCTTCGAGGTCATCAAGCTTATCTTGTTTCTTTTGTTTAGATAAGGTTTTATTTTTTCTAACCTTAGCCTTCTCTTCTTTTATTCTTTGAGCCTCTTCTTTATAGTTATACTTTTCGTTTTGAATTTCTTCTTGAATGTCTTCAAGTGTCATCTCAATAGACTCCATCTCATCTTCTCTTGCTGCTATTTCATTTTCAATCTCTTCTCTCTTGGATTGCGTTTCCTCAGCTACAGGTGTTACCTTTTCGATAGTCACCTCTTCCTCAACTACAGGTGCAGCTTCCTCTTGAACCTCCTGCTCAGTTGCTGTCTCAGTCGGTGTCGTTGGCGACACTTCCTCCTGTACCACTTCCTCTTGGGTCGTTGTCTCTACGGGCTGTGTTCCAAACTCCTCGTCAACTATTCTACCGAGTTCCTCGGTCTCTTCCTTGAGTGTCGTTGGCGACACTTCCTCTGTTGCTACCGTCTCTTGTGTTGTTGTGGTCTCCTCTACTTGAGGCTGATTGTCAAGCTCAAACATCTTAACAGCCTCTTCTTTAATCTGCTCCTGTGTCAGCTCCGTCTTAGATGCAAACCTAACCTTAGCCCCTCTGAAAGTCTTGGCTCCAAACCTTCTAATTCTTTGACCGATGGTTATTCTTTGTTTCTGTTTTAAATTCTTTTCTGCTTTCTTTAGGTATTCCTGTTGGTCTGTATCTGATAGGTCCTCAAATGTTGGTTGCTTTTCTTCTACCTGTTCCGTTTCGGTGGTCTCAGATTCTTGGGTTTCGCTTGGTACTTCCCGTACTTCGCTGTCCATTTCTTCCACAACTCCGGCTTGTTTATCTGCAGATACTGTTCCTGTTTCTTGCTCTTGAATGGCATCTATTTTGTTTTTTAAAAATTCACTTACATCCTCATCGTTCTTAACGCTCGCTCTTGTCTTAAGAATTTTTTTCTTAGACATCTTCTCTATACGCTTCATAAACTCATCCTTGGTATAGGAGATATTGTTTATTGTATACTTACCCACATCACTACGCACATCAGTCTTTGTAGCCTGCGATGTACCAAGAACATTTAAGTTGGTCTCGGTTCCCGCCTCTCTAAGATTACCCGTCTCAGCAATCTCAGTTATCTCTGATTTTATTTCTCTTATCTTTGGAGCAAATGCAGCCTTCCTGTTTGCTGTACTCGTAAGCTCTTTCTGAGCAGCCAATAGCTCCATCACACGAGCTTGAGTCTTCTTGTTGGACCTTGTGTCTTTGTTTATATCTAAGACGTTCTTAGCGTCTCTTTTTAAGCCTAAGTTCTCACGTATTCTTTGAGCCTGCTCTGCATTAATCTTGCCTAACTTCTCCATATTGTCAGTCCAAGAAAGCATACGGGTCTCAGAAACATTCTCATTTAGCATACCGTCTATAGTAGACAGCTTATTTGCAAGGTCTACATTGTTGGTGTTACGAGCGTCCTTGTACAGGTTGATTGCCATAGCACCTGTGTTGTTACCAAATCCACCCATAGCCTCAGCGAATATTTCTTTTGCTGATACCTGCTCTCCTGCGTTTACTTGTGCAAGGAACTCACCTGTCGCCTCTCCTAAAGGGTCAACAGCAGCACGCTCACCCAACATCGCGCTTACTCTTGCGGTCTTAGAAGATAAGCCACCTACTTTAAATACCCTACCTGCAATACCCGCTGTAACATAATCCATAACAGCGATGGGCACACCTCTTTTGTGACCCCTCTCACTTCCTTCTTTCCAAACCTCTTCATCCTGTAAGGCTTTTTTAACCTCATTAGGGTCCATCATATTGTACCCCTTCTCTCTTGCAACATCAAGTATGGAATTGGTGTATTCCATAGCATATCCCGTAGCTGCAAATCCTGTTTTAAAACCTTGAGCACCCCCGAAAAAAGCCCCCGCTGCTGTACCGTATCCCGGAACGACGAAGCTACCTATACCCGCTCCTGTTGCAGCTCCTGTTGCTGTTGAGGTTCCAATAATCTTTGTTCCATATGGCAGCATCTGAGATAAGCTTCCCGCAACGAATGTTGCTGTTAATTCAAATGGGTCATCCTTGAAAGCATCCCAACCCTCTCTAAAATCACGGGAACTGTTCCAACGGTACTCTGCCCTTCCCGGAGCGCGAGACTGTGCCGATTCAAGGTTCTCCACTATTGCATTTGCAGCTTCTTCTAATGAGGCATTATCATCCATATCTGTAATTCCTAATGATATGTAAAGAATCTCCTGTGCCGCCTGCCCATTATCGAAACCATTTCTTGTGCTGTTGTAAACTGCCTTCCAATTTTCATCGAATGCACTACGCACGTTCTTGTCGAACTTACCATCGAACCAAGTGTTCGCTAACTCATACTGCGATGCTGCATACTGAGACTCTGCTCTTGCAATGTCATAGTTAGTCAGCAGATTATTTATTTCCTCAAACTCTGCTTCGTTTGTGGGTTCATACTTATTTAGTTCTTCTATTCTTACACCAAATTTATTTATAGACTCCTCATCTAAAGCCTGCTGTTGCTTCACTGCTACTTGATTAGTGACAATGGCATCCTTAGATGCTTTGTTAAACTTATCTTGTACGTATACATCAAAGTCTTCACGTATTGTTCGGAGCTCGTCATCATTAACAAACTCCATAAGGTTATCAGCATCTCTTGCGAGCTTTTCTTTTACCTCATCAATGTCAGTCCTTAATCTACCCTCTGCATAAAAATCTGCGTACTTCTCCTGTTCTTCTTTTGGCAGGTCCTTGAGCTGCACAGCTCCTCGTTTTGCAAGAAACATCTCGGCTTCTTTGAGTTCGTCATATTTATCTAATGCGTCTCTGTAAGACTTGTAATCAACTCCTCTTTTCTCAAAGAACCTATTGGCTTCGTAATCAAATGTGTTGACATTCTTCCAAGAACCCTCCGCAAAAGCAGCGGCTTCTTCTTCATTCTCAAACCACGTTAGCTCATCTCTTTTCTCCGCCTCATCAAGAGCAGCATCACCATCAAGCTCAAGCCATTCATCAGAACCACTACCGTAGTATCTTAGATTAGGATTCTTTGGGAATAAGGTTGGATAAGCGACATACTTTCCGTCAACCTCAGCATATGTCATAAGCACTGTGGATTCTGTACCGTCTCCATTGTCCCTTGCTCCTGTACGCATATCTCTTATACGCATAGCGTTTACAATCTCATCATCCTCAATACCTTTCTTGAAATTTTTTGGCGGCTCTGCGTGGTCCCTTAAAAACAATCTTAGTTTTGAAGCCTCTGAGTCTGCTGAAGAATCAAACCAAGTGTCGAGGTCTATCTCCATCTTCTCACCGTCTGCAGCTATAACCTCTATAGCATCTCCCCAACCTATTTGTTTAAAGTTGAAACCAAACATACCAAAGTCTTTGTTCAAGGCGGATTGTGCATCTTCTTCATTCTGCTGTATGGTATACTTTGATATACCATTAATCCTACCCTCAAGTTCCGGTGGCATTAATTCACGATACTCCTCTGACTCTTGCTGTAGCGCAAGTCTTTCTGCTTCTTCTTTTTCCTGTAATTTTTTTGTTGCTGCCTCTCGTTTAGCTCTCTGCTGAATAGCCTCTAATCTTTCTTTAGTTTTTGCATCATCCTTGTACTCAAGAGCTTTCTTAAAACCAAGTTCAGCGTGGTATAAATCTCCTGCTAACTCTGCTTGTGCTGCCGCTGTTGCTATCTCATCAAACTTCTGTGTCTGTGATTCTTCTACAGCACCCATAAGCTTCTGAGGCTGCTCCGGTATGGATGGAGTCTCTATCGCTGTGGACATAGCCTCTACCTGTGTGGGGTCTGATACCCTCTCGCTATCTTCTTCAAAGCTAAAACCACCAAGCTGACGCTCTCTTATTTCTTCGGGTGTGAGCTCCTCAGTCTCTACTGATTCCGATGAACCATCTGCCGATGTGGATACCGTAGTATCTTGAATTTTTTCTTTTATTCTTTCTAAGAAAGGAGTTGAGGTATCGGCTGACTCTTCTCCAACGTCTTTTTTTTTTACAGGAAGGTCTTCTGTTGAGAAACTAATTCCAATTAATTCTGCAAAATCTTGCTTCGTTCCATTATATCCTGTTGATGCAAAGGATGAAAAGCCATCTTGAAATGCTTCCGGGTTAGTCTCTAATAATATTTTAAAATCATCCGGACTACCATTATATCCTGTGTTTACAAACTCTTTATATAAATCGTTAAATGCTTCTTCGTTCACTATGGTTTGTTTTTATTGTATATGCTTCGGTCTTTCTTAGGGGGTGTCGTTGACGACACTTCTTTCTTTTGTGTTTTTCTGTAATCGTATGTCTCATTAAATAAGTCCTCTACTGCATCTGCTCCTAATGATAATATATAATCTCTAAACTCACCAAATTCTGTAGAATTATATTCATCTAAATCAAGTCTATTCATTTCATTACCATCTGCATCTTCAAGTGTAATTACATCATATCCCGGTGTAAAAGGTATAGTAACTTTAATTTCATCTGATAAACCAAGTGAGCTTATCATTGCTCTTACGTTTTTAGCGGCTTCATCTTCATCACCTACCACAAACCTATCCGTGTTGAATAACGCTGCGTTTGGACTCTCTGTCTTGTTGTACCTTATAAACGCTTCCTTTTCCGTTTCCTCAAACTCCGGGGCTCCTGCTCTTCCCGAAGACATACCCCTCAAACCTGTAGGGTCTATTGTTGTTACTCCTCCAAGAATATTTTTCATATCATCCGCTCCCATAACACCGAATATTTCTGTACCTAAGTTCATCCAAGCTGTAGCATCTGTGCCAACAGGTCCTGTGGTGCTAAAGTCGTTGTCTGAATCTGAATGTTTAAAAGTAACCCTACCATCTGTCTCAAAAATAATATCGACTACCTTGTCATCATCCGCTCCCTTCCCTTGGTTAGCCGCCATAATAACAGCATCTATGTTGTTCTGTCTTGATGTCTCGTCGGTAGCAGTACCAATATTTTTCCACAGCTCAACAAGGTTTTCTTGTTTCTCTTTGTCGTCTCCTCTTTTCATTTCAGCCTCAGTTGGTCTGTAATATTGTTTAGCTCCTGCTGATTTCGCTTCTTCGCTTACAGATATCTTGCTACGTATCTGAGTCTTTAAATAATCATAAGCCATCTTCTCTTGCTCCTCTGTAGGCTGTGCCTCAAGACCGGTTGGTGTCATCTTGTAGAAGATAACAGATTGGTCTCCTCTTGCGTGAGCCGCCTTAGCCTTCTCCTCATCAAACTCTTCAGTAAAAGTTCCGGATAGATTCTCTGTGAGTATTGAGGTTACATTAAATTTATTAACCAACATCTCCTCAATAAGAAGCTTCTCTGAACCCGAATAAGAGTTAGCCGCCATTATCTCATCAAATTCTACTTGAGATATTTCTTTGTTATTTAATTGGTTTTGAAGTTTTGCCATCTCAGCTTTGGTTAAATACATTCCTTCTTTCTTATCTGAAAGTGAATATATTTTATTTAAGTCTCCACCTCTTGTAGCTGCGACAAGCATCTGTGTCTTTACCTCTCCAAGACCATCGGCTGCTTGGGCTGTTGCTGTAGCAACATCAAAGTAATCGTATTTAGTTTTAATTCTATTTCTAAGCTCACCAATAGTAGCAACGTCGTTAGGGCTATCGCTAAGGACCCTAACCTCTTTTCCATCAATGGTCTTGGTGACATACTTACCCAAACTTACCACCCCTGTGGTTGGATTAATAACAGCATCTACATTTGAAAGGTTGCTGAGCCCTTCTATCTGAGCCATTAAAGCAGACTCTAATTGCTGACTTCTATTAGCAGGGTCTACGTTATCTATCCTTGCCAACTTATCTTGATACTCAGCCTCGTACTCTTTTGCTAAGTCAAACATCTGAGTTGTTCCGTCGTTTAGGTTCTGTCTTAGGACCGCGTAGTCATTTGGCTTTAGAATACCCGCCTTCAACAATCTATCTTGAATCAGTAACTGCTCCTGCGCCTTGCCACCAAACTTAATTGCAAACTCATTTGCAGTTTGAAAATCACCGGATGGTAAGTCTTGTAATGTTTTTCCGTACTCCCTTGATGCTTCATCAATAGCCGCTTTCTTTTCCTCTCGGATGCGTGATTCTTCTTGAAGCATATCGGTCATTCCCTGTCCGACCTGCGCCCAATTTATTGTTGAGTCTGCGCTCCTCTCTGCGTATTTATAATAGGTAGCCATAGTTTATTTAAAGATTAGGTCCTTGATTTGGGTCTTGATAAGCATTAGTAAAATCACTTCCAAAATATAAATTTTGTCTTTGAGTTTTTGACATACCTTTTTTAAATCCTCTATACTGTTGAGGACTCATATTCTGATAGTATTGCTGTGTGACAGCATTTCCAAACTGACTTGCATTAATGTTAAATGGATTATTATCCATCATTGAGGGACTCATAGAATTAGGGTCAAATGTATTTTTAAGTGTACTCAGACCGCTTTCAGTTCCTGCCATTTTTCCTATAGCCGCTCTTTGAGCTGTTTGATTCTGTTGGTACAATGGAACCATAGACAATCCCTGTTGAGCCACACTTCCAATTCCCTGTATACCCTCAGATATTTTAGCGGCACGCATCTCTTGAGCCTGTGCTGCAGCTTGCTGTGCCCCTGCAACTTCCTCTAAGTCTAACTGAACACCGAGGTCACGTAGTCGTGAGTCCTCTTGAGCTGTGAGCTTCTCAAGGTCTCCAAGCTCTTTTGCCATAGCTGTTCGTGTAGCCGCCTGCTGCTTCTGTCCTGCTAATGCAAGTCTTCCAACCCCACCTGCAACACCCCGCTGACCGGATTCTTGCAGAGCCTGTAGAGCTCCTGCTTCTGCTTGTAGTGTAGCCTCACGCTCTAACTCATACGCTTCTTTTTGTATAGATAAATCTTCAAAGTAGTTCACGTCTAAAGCAGCACGAGCGTCTTTCATAGCATCATCTGCTTTGGTTGCCGCATCCTCAGCTAATTTCTTTTGCTTGCCTGCTTGTATAAATGAAGCGGTGGTTGTTCCCACTGATATCGCTAATCCTGCTATCGCTATTCCCGACATAATCCTTTAATTTTGTTTATAGTTTCTTGAGGCAACTCCTTATAGTTATTTGTATAAACATCTGCCTCTGCTTCTTCAAAAGTTTTTGCATCCGTTTTATATACACAACACCACTCCGTGTCTTCGTGAATATAAAGAACCCTTTGAGTTCCTGTCTGCGTAAAAATAGTATGGGGTCCAACTATTGTTTTAAGTTCTCCGCTGTCAGTCAAATAAGAGACTTTACCCTTCAGTAAAAATGACGGATGCTGTTGCTTATGAATCATACTAACAACAAGAGAGCCCTTGGGCATAAACAATTCTCTTGTGTAAAGACCACCCTCAATGTGCTGCTTTAGTGGATACATTTCTGCCATTTCTTTTGACTGAGGTGTACCTGCTTTATGCTCTAAGAAACCTTCAATTTTTTTTAATTGGTTTTGAAAGTCTTCTATTCTATCCCATATAAGACCTCTGCTCTCTTGAACATACTCAAGAATCTGTTCGGGTCGGTACTCTTCTGTTGTAGAAACTTCTAATATCTCCATACTCCTACAAAGATAGGAATTTTAAGGGAAACTTTTCATTACCTCAGACTCTACAGTAAATAACTCTGTAGCTGTTGTGTCATCATTGGTTAAAGTAAACTCGCAATAGTGACCTAATACACCGTGTGATTCGGCTACTTGGTTCTTTATGAATAAAAAGTAATCTGTCTGCGTAAGTGGTATATTACCCGTCGGCACAGTGTTGACAACAATCTGATTTATTCCTGCGGGCAGGTCGATGTTTATGTCTGTAACAACACCACATATCGTTGGAGTAGCATTGGTTATCGGTGGCACAGGCGCAGGTGATATAAAGTAAAATGTATCACCAATACTCAAGATGCTTCCGATAGATGTGTTAATGTTAAAGTTTACCTCTACCGCTGCAGGGTCTGATGAATCTACACTCTGACTTGATGCTATACCATTTAAAGAACGTAATGGATATTCTGCTGTAGATGCAGGAGTAAATCCTGTGTCTCTGATAAAAGCAAACCAATTCCCCTCTTTCTTAACAAACCAATCCGCATCTATGTTCCCTCCCGTCTGTTGGTCTGAGCTAAAGGAACCTGTCCAAGCTGAGTCAGACTCAAGGTGTATAGTCTTAAATATTTTATTCTCCAACGGAGTGTCGTTGAAGACACTCGTTATCTGAGAAGAAGTAAACGTACCATAATAGGTGTTTCTTTCTTCATTGGTGTTATGCCTGTACAGATTACCTCCTTTGAATGAATACAAATAATTATTCATACCTATCATCATATCCGGATAGTAAGAATAAAAAGATGGGAATCCTTTAGATGTTTCACTATATGTTAACGTATAATCTCCTGTTCTTCCTGCCATATCTTATGTTGTGTAATAGTCGTGAATAATATATAGGTAGTCGTTATCGCTTCCTGTAGGCATTGTAAATGTACCTTTTACAAAAGAGTTATCTGTAATAGGAGAAGGTGTGATGTCTCCACCATCGGGCAAGGTTGCTGAAGCTGCCGCTATCAAAAGGGTATTTACTCCTGCCTCTGTATTAGGGTATAGAACTCCTGTTCTAAAAAACAAGAGCCTATTGGCAGGACCGAACTTGTAATTGTCTACAGGTGGTATATTGTTCATTATCACGCTAACGGTTGCACCGTTTGCAGGAATTACACCACCACCTTGAAATGAATTTATTGGACTATAGTCTGCAATAACAAATGGAACAGTAGCACCAACCGCAAGACTTCTAAAAGTAATCTGCTTTGAGTGTAAAGGAGAATTGTAGTCTCCATTTACCCAACTATATTGATTGTGTACAAACTTACCTGCATCTAAAGGATTGGTTACACAAACGTTAACGATTGTTAAATTGTCTCCAACAGGGCAACCTGCAGTGAACTCTATCTCAACTTCAGCCTTCCCTCCCGGTGTTGCGGGTATTGCTGTTATGGTTATGTTTGAATTCGTAGGCAGAACATTTGACTTTGTAAATACTAACGTTCCCGTTCCTGCTGCTGTTTCTGTATTAGAACCTCCTGTGTATGATTCGGCTATGGTTACTGAAGCACCCGATGTTAAGTTTATAATATTATAGCTTATGGTACACGCTCCAACTTCTTCACCGAAATCAACAGGGAACACTAACGCTTCCTGTTCTGTAACTGTTACAGTTGTTGTTACACCACAACGAGAGACAACCTCTTCAGAAGGAAGTGCCACGGTATTAGAGCTTAAAACATATTCATTCATATACGGGTCAAAAGCACCAAGCTTCTGAGTATCATAGCTGCCTATAAATAAATCTCTAAACCAAGAACGCATACCCATTTCTGAAATAACAGTTAGCTGCTCACCTTGACCCGAACCTTTAAGCTGTATGACAGCTCCTCTTTTAGAATCAGTAAAGAATTTATAGAACCCCCACTTGACATAGCTCTCCGGATTCTGACTTATACCGTATTTCTCTACTCTTGCTATCTGCGTGCCTAATACTTCGGGTACAGATGTGATAGAACCCCCACCTGTGGAGTCGCTGAGCAAATTCTTTCCTGCAAGCACATAAGATATCTTGTCTTCCTGTAGCGTTAGGATATCTGTTTCTCTTCCGTCAATCAAGTATACAGGTCCAAAGGAATCCTCTAAGGTCTTGAAATTTAAAAGACCAAGGTTGAATTCATTCAGCTTGTTAACGTTCGTCTCATCGTTAAATACACCGCTGTACGTTAAATCTGCAAATCTGTGAGCTTCTTTGTACTGCTGAGCTGATGTAGAAGTTACCCTGTTGCCAAGCTCTAATGGTTTACCGATTATAGAATCTCTAATCTTGTAGCTCTCTACTCCGTTACCAAACGCATAGCAATTAAAAAAAGCTGTCGTTACAACACCTGCTATCCCTGCTGATATATTTTGATTAGTAACATTACCCGAATGGTTTCCGTCTGCATCTATACTGTAGGATACAGATGACTCGTACCAAAGGTCGGGGGTTGCATCTGCAGGTTCAGTCTCAAAAACTATTAGTTTCTCGGAGCGTAAAATATCTATTTGAACACAAACCTTAGACCTCTTAGATTCTGTTGAGCCACAGGACTTTGTTCCTGTAACAATTAAGTTTAGAGCATTACTACCTCCAACTGCATCGTCTCTAATGAACTGAAAGTTGTTCTCGCAAATTCCTGTTGGAATGTCTAAGTATGAGTCTCCTGCTGCTGTGGATAAAAGCGCAGGGTAGTATACATTTGTAGGTTGACAAGCACCACAATCAGCGAATCCCTCTCCGGAGTTTAACACTGAAGCGACACCATCACCATCCCACCACTGTTTAAAATTAGTGTACTCTTGAGATGCTGTTAATGTTAATTCTAAATCATACCTTCTCTCTTCGCATCCATTGCCACAGTTGCTCTTACCTTTCCTAAGCCAATTCATCTTCATATTGACTCTTGAGCCTGCAGGAATAGTAAAGTCTTCGTACAGCGAAGTGGTGGAATTATATATGTTTGTTCTGTACTGAACTATTGGAAACTCTCCACTTTGTTTTTCTGTAGCGCACTGATTCCCTAAAGAAACAGCGGGTAAATCTCCGACTTCAGTAGAAAAATTATTCGCTCTTATCTTCATATATGCACCTGCAGGAACAGGAATATCCGTACCTGCGGAATCAGTTGGTGCGGGGTCTATAAAATCTTTAGCCTTTACATCCTTGTCTAATACAGTCACTGTAGTGCAGTTTCCTATAGGACCTGTCACGTCAGTTTTGACTCTTAATATATCTCCTTCATTTACTTTTCTTGCATTCTCTCCCTCAAGTAAAAACCAAGTCGCTCCCGCAACAGTATCATTAAAAAACAAGTCAGAGTATATTGTTTCATAATTTTCTTTGTCGGGCTTTATAGCAAACTTGTATCTCTTTGCCCACGATGGAGCTATCTGAGTAGTTGGTATTGTTACCTGTATTTGATTTTGCTTGTCAGAGTTACTACATATTACGTGCTGAGTATTAAACTCACTCACCAAAGCTGTAGAAGCTCTGTTAAAATCGTCCATATATACTATACCAATCTCATAACCTCTATCGCTATGTAAGCTTGTAGGATTTCCAATCTCCAAAAACTCACCATCTGCTAATGTTATTTCAAGATATTCATACCTTGAGTTAGCTCCATCGACATACTTCATCGCAGGGAATTGAAGCTTAATCTCATTACTACCCACTGATGTTATTACACTTATGGGCTCACCTGCTGCTGTTATACCACTCTCAGTCTTGGTATAAGTATCAAGTGTCTGAAGAAATAAGCAGTTGTAATTATCAGTAAGGGTTGTTCCATTACAAGCTGTAGAAACAGGCTGTATATTCGAAGCAGTCCCTATCTTGTTTACAAAATCAGAACTTGTAGCAAGGTCGTTTACGGTAGCAAACCCCTGTGGTAATATATATGAGAAGTTTATATTTAAGTCTGTGTTGGTCTCAGTCAAATCGGGACCACCGCTAAACTCACTGTGTGTTAACCTAACGAATATAGATAATGCTGAGCCTGCATTTAAGTCCACACCTGTTAGGTCAAAAGAAACAATGCCATCTAATATATTTACAGTTCCGTCTATTGTGTATTGCCCCGTCTCTGTAGTGTCTGTTAATTGAACCTCTCCTATATCATTGTTTAGCTGACTCGTTGTATAGTCAAGCTGCAATGTTTGACCCGAATTATCCAACAAGTCATAACCCTCATAGTAGTTTCCATAAACCAATCTATTACCCATTAGAGTCTGTGCTTGTGCCAACTTAGGTACGTTGTCATATAGTCTTAATATTTCACTATCGGGAAGAACCGTAAAGACCTTGCTATTGCTGAAGGTATACGTGTAATCGGTATCATTTGCAAGACCGCTCTTGCTCTTATCTAATTCTTCTATCACCTTTATTGTTCCGGAGTTCATATCCTTGAACAAAAGCTCTACAGATTTTACGAGCTCACTTCCGGAGTTGTATGTTATCTCACAAGCATTCGTAAGGTTTTCCATACCCTCATTTAAGTAAGTCTCTATAGAAAAATTAAATGGACTTGGTATAAAAGAAGGAGCAGAGAACTGAGATGTCGCAGAAAAATCTCCGTCTGCGTACTTGTATCTATAAGCGAAGCTAATAAACCTGTCCTCAAGAAAATCATTTTTAGAAGCATTGGTAAGGGGAGATATAGAAGGAGAGTTTACAGGCGGCTTCTTTATGACGAGTAATGACTCTGCTGTAAATTGGTCTACTAAAGGAGTTCCTAATGGATTCTTGTAGTTTCTACCGACGTTAATAAATCTTGGAGGATTATAGTTGTCAGTGAAAATAAGAAGCTCTTCTCCTGCCATATTAACACCATTGATTAAATATGTAGGATTGAAATTTAAAGTTGTATCATTTGTGGAGCCATTCTTCACACTTATAACGTGATAAACTATTGCCTCTGTCTTTGTATCTAAAGAAACAATCATATCAAGCTTACCTGTAGCTCCTGCTCCTGCACCTGTAAATGCAGGGTCGTGAACAAACCAATATATAGTTTCTCTCGCTCCGTCTTCGTAAGCCCCTATACATTTTGCCGATGGACTTAACGCTGTGTTGTTGTATTGAAGTGAACTAATTTGAGTATTACCCTTTGAGTTCTCAACTGAGCCTATCTCTGAAGCTTCAGTAGAACCAAGTCTAACATTCATTGCATCAATGTACTCACCGTTAGGCACAAGTCTTTCGTCCACAGACTTGTTCATTCTGCCTGCTATAAAATGTCTCTTTAAATTTGCCATATTATTTTATCCACTTATCTCTACCTCGGAGATTCATCAACAATCTTCCGGGGTGAATATTACTCATTCTGATTTTAGCATTTCTTAACAAAGCTGTAGACTTCTTTCTTAATCTTGCAATAATATACTCCTGCATACCCATCTTAGAACTTGCAAGGCTGTACTCAATGTACGCATAGATATAGTCCTCAAAGAGCTTGTTAACGCTCACCAAAGAATCATCTCCATTCTCCATACCATCAGATACATACTCAAGTATGCACTGTTGGTTCGCCATATCAGAGCTAAAGTTTATAACACCACCCTTCTTGTCTATCTTAAATGTGGGGTTTATGTTTGCTGTCTCTGTATTTAATCCAAACCTTGCACCAATGCTATAGTCAAAGTACCAAGTACCATCTATATTCCAACCCTCATAGTTATTGTACACACTATTCTGATTTAGATATATGGACCTCTTGCTACCAACAATCCTGTCAAAGTCTATGTTTGAGTTTTCCGGTTTTAAAATGTTACCGTCTTCATCAAATAAAATTCTACAGTTATTGTCTTGCAAATAAGCATCGCTATAGTTCGTCTGAATATTTTCTGTCAATGGTCTTAGAACTCCGTTCTGATATATAGATATTCTCACCCAATTAACAAAGTCGGGAGGAAGAACAAATCTTAGGCTATCACAAACGTCAAGCTCTAATATTTTTATCTCCTTGAACGCATCGTAGTTCAACTCTTGTATACCACGTTTAGCGTGAAACAGAACCTTGTATCTCTCCTCGTTATTTATTAGACTATGATTTCCGCTGTACATCAACATAAAGTTGTTTACAATGTCGTACAGACTTACGTACTGATAGGAACCCCAATTTGCATTTTCGGGATTGTTACCTCCGTTCTCATAGTATTGATATGCTGTTATGTATGCCATAGTTTATCTTTCTTCTTGTGAATCTTCTTGGTCCTGTGCCTGTCCAAACTGTACAGCTTGAATCTCTCTGATAGACATTCCTGCGTACTGAAGTATTTTCATAATTAACGATGGCTCATCATCGTTAGGGAGCTCAAAATCTTGATAGTCTGACTGACTTGAATCAAACGATGGCTCTCCGTTTGTTAATTGCACATACGTCCACTTAGGGTCTTTAGGGTATCGAATGTACTGACAAAGTATTCCCTCTGTTAAATCAGATGGATATGCAGTTAGAAGACTGCCTTCTTGTGAGTATGCAGGAAACAATCTGTTTGGTGCGGTTAGCATTGAATTGTTTAGCATTGTAATCTTGCTAAGCGTAACCTTCTCAAGCTCATTCTGTTTAGGCTTAAACACTGCATATGAAGCACCCAAGTCTAAAACATTATCAAAGATACCCGAAGATAAATCTAAGGTTGTTGCATTGACAACATTAGTAACAGTAGCAAAAGTTGGTGCTGTAGGTCTGTAGTTAAAAACAATATCACCCACCTGCACACCTAAAGATTGAAAGTTTACATTTGTATCGACAAGCTGTCCTGCTGTAACTGTAGTAACAGTTCCTGTAGCTGCAGTGGTTTGATATCCCAACACCTTATTTATTAAATAGTAATCATCTCCTGTGTATATCTGAGCAGGTAAAAAGAATGTGTTGTTGGTGCTATGAGTAAGGTATTTAGTTTCTGAGAACATCTCAATCACCTCTTCATACCCCTTCTTTATATCGGCGTATCCTGTACCCGATTGTCTTGCATTTTCTTTTAATAGCTGATAGTTATACTGATAAAAGTAATCCTCAAATATATCCATCTGCGCCTGTTTAGCAAACAGATTAAAATCTGATGGAGAGATGTATCCGTAGTTGTTCTTGTTCAGTATAGATAGAACCGTATTTCTTACTGAGTTTATCATTCGTTATCTTCTTTACACAAAGATAAGCAAAAAAAAAGAGGGCTCCTTAAAAGCCCCCTTTACTCATAGTACAAGCAAAATAAAATTATTCCTCCAACTGTTTTTCAAGATACTCAAGTATCTCTACTCCCTCGTCAGATTGCATATAAGAAGTTACCACATACATTGGTTCCTCACCAAATGGTATGCTCATCATTCTCTTCTTGTTACCCGGTAAGTTGAAGTAAACCTCTTTCTTTTGGTTTCTAAAAGCCAACAGCTTTTCATCAAAGAATCTTTGAACATTAGACTGAAGCTTTACAGCAGGGTCTGATACCATCCTTAAAAATCCTGTTGGGTCCTGCTTAGCAAAAATTAGCATATCTCTACGTAGCTCTGCAGTTGTCATATTAGAAGCACCCGCACCAATAATCACTCTTGCTAATGTTTCAAGCTGCTCTATTGTTAGCTTCCTTGCTTCAACCAAAGCATCTACTTCTGCATTAAGTGCCTCAACAATTTCAGAAGCATCTTTCTCTTCATTCACCTCCTCAAATCTTTTACCGTTTAATGGGTGATAGTGTAGAAATTCTTGTAGAACTTGGTTGGTTCTTGAAACGATTAAGAAACCGTCTTCAAAAACTACAGGCTCCACAATAGCATTACCATCCTGTTCATCCTCGAAGGGTGACTTTTGGTTTACTGCATATCGTAGTGGTCTGTTAACTCCTTTTTCTTCGTCAAAGTGAAGAAGTGGACTTCTTCTTGAATTTCTGACGGGCAGCATAAAAGATAAAGGTGCTGCGTCCCTTAGTAATCTGTACGTCTTGTTAACGTATTTTTTTTGTTTTTTCATTTGATTGAATTTATATTAAAGTAAAAAAAAGGAGTGTCGCTGAGGACACTCCTTCGTATTGTATCAACTCTTAGTCTTCGAAAATGAAGAAGTTGTTTGCACCCATAGTACATACACATCTTTCAGATAGGAAGTGAACTTCCATTGCATCTAAAGAAGATGTTGCTGCACCACCTGCAGAACCTGTTACCCAAGACTTGTATCTTCGGTCTTCAGTTTCTGACGCTCGGTAACGAACGTGTAGGAATGGACGCTTAGCGTTCTTACCAAGGATTTGGTCATACACAGATGTAGAACCTGCAGGAACTAACAATCCGTTTACCGCTCCCGAACCTGCACCTGTAGGTAAACCTCCGCGCATTGTTGGGTCGTTTAAGTATTTCCAATCAGACTTGTAGAAGTCATATCCTCTTCGGAATCCTGTGAATCCAAGATTAAGTGCCATCTCCTCGTCATTGTCAAACAATCCGTAAGATGTACCACCTGCTCCGTAAGAGTTTTGAGCTGCTAACATATCGTCGATATCGAAACCAAAGTCTCTGTCAAGGAAAATAACATTCTCCTCAATAGCACCTTGCTTATCTAATCTTGAGATAACAGAGTCAAAACCAAGAAGGTCAGTAGGGTTACCACCCGACCATACGTTACCACGAGTCTTAACAGAGTAGAAAATACCCTCAGACCCTTTGTATCCTAAGTCTTCAGCGTTACCTGTACCCGCAGTTGGAGCTTCAGCAGGAACTGCTTCAATCATTGAAGTTTCCAAGTAATCGTCAAAACGTAGACGAGTTTCGTGCTCAGACTTTAAGTACCAAAGGTATCCCGTAGCACCATTCTCAGTCGTTACTTCAACCCATCCAATCTGTGCCATATCAGAACCCGATACTGCATACTTATCTTTTAAGATAATTGGAGAGTTCTCAAAGAAGATATCGTCAGCCTCTAAAGAACCTTCCATTCCTTCTGTTCCTTTCTTGAACTCAGAACCGTAAATAAATACAGTACAAGAAGTTACACCTGCACCTGCAAATGATTGACCACCTGCTTCGTAGTAAGCAACATCAAAAGTGTTGTTAGCTAAATCAATATCAGTAACAATAGCTTTGTTGCTTCCACCGCTTGCATTGTCAACAACCATAACAGTCTGTCCTTTACGGATAGCGATACCATTGTTTAATGTAAATCCGGGTACACCTGTATCGTTAACAGTGATTGTAGCACTGTTAGCCGCTGCTGCTGCATCTGACTGACAGTTCACATACTTAGTGTGTAAACGTCCTTGTTCTGCCCATTTCACTAAGTCAGAGTTGGAAGGCATCTCTGCTCCAACTAATCTTAGGAATGAACTAATTGTGCGATTTCCGTATCGCTCGAATTCTTTCTCGTAAGTATCCGGAAGATACTGATTCAAGAAATCAAAATTGGTTATGTAGTTTGTAGCTGTCGGGACCTGTTGTGCCGATGGCTGCAAATCAAAACCGGGAGTTGGTTCAACTGCCATTTTTTCATTTGCCTCTTACTTTACTCAGAGGGCTTTGTTAATTGTTTATAATCTTTTTATTTTTCTAATCTTAAGACCACGACCACTGTCGGGGTTCAAAGACTTAACCTGCACGCCTCCCTTTGTAGTGGCTTCGGGTGCTTTACGTTCAGACATATTAATGTTTTTCATCTTCTTCGTAACACCCTCCGTACCTGCAGCTAAACCTTGTTCGTAAAAGAACTTGGCGTACCTTTCGGGATTTGTTGCTATAGCTAAAGCTTTATGAAAACCTGTAGCGTCACTAATTAAACCGTTCTCGTCAACAAACTTCTTCATAAAGTTGCTTGTATCTAAGTTTCGTTTTTTCAGCTCTTCTAAGTTTGTGGGTGTGTAAGTCAGAACTTGGTCTTCTCCTATCTTGAAATCAAAACCTTTGAAATCTGAGAATACCTCATCTGTCTTTTCCACGAACCAATCACGTCTCCGTTTTTGTTCTTCTTCAAAGCTCTTCGCTTGTTGTAAATATTGGTTATATGCCTCGCGCTCTTCCTTTTCACTTTCAGAGAGTTCAACCGTACTTGACTCAAGGGGCTGTTTGTACATCTCTTTCTGCTCATTGAAATACTTCTTGGCTTTTCCAATCGCTTTTTTCTTTGCTAACTTTATTTTCTTTATGTCTGTTTCGTCATCAACATCTATATCATAGCTATAGTCATCTAACAAAACCTCTACATCATCAGAATCTAATCCCTCTTCTGTAGAAAGAAGATAATTCTTTAGCAAAGTGTTTTCGTCCATAGAATCGAAGTCTTGGTTTAATTTAACATAGTCTTCAATTCCACGTCCTGTTTTTTTCTTGTACTCAAAGTAAGCTGCAACATCTTCGGGTAGTTTCTCATTTGATTCTTTCTCATCAAACAACTGACCCACAGAGTCTATCTCCTTATCATACCTATTCTTAATATATGAAAGAACGTCTTCCTCTTTTAACTCTGAGGACTGAGTTTGTGTTTCGCCTTGCGGCTGTATGTTTTCTTGCTCTTGCGGGGCGGTGGCACTCTCAGTGCTTGTCTCCACTCCTTCCAAGTTAGTTTCATTTCCTTCATTAGCTGCCGCTGCTTTTGCTAATAATTCTTCTTCTACTTCCGCACGAGATTTCTGCTCTGTACCGGAAACTTCTTTTACTTTAAATTCCATTTGATTATATTTTTACAAAGTTAATAATAAATTTTGTTACATTTTATTTAACTATCTCGGCTCGAACTCAGCCATATCAAATCCATCAAGACTATCCTCGTTTGATTCAAAGGTCTGTGGAGGTAGATTGTTTTTTCTTTGGTCTATAAGCTTAGACTGCTCACTATTCTGCTGACTGATACGGTCTGACTTCGCTCTTTCTCTCTGACTCTCTCTACCCTGTAAAGCATTCTCACTCATATCTCTGAGCTGCATATTGAAATCAAACTCCGTCTGCATAAGCTCTCGTTTAAGCTGAGCTTCATTCTTAAGCTTCTCAATCTCAAATGCTACCTCAGCCTGCTTAAGCTGCATTTTGCCCTGTATCTCAGCCTGCTGTTTCTGCATAGCAGTTTCTGCCGCCATCTGCTGTGACTGCATATTAAGCTGAGCTTGATTCTGCTGTAGCTCTTTTTGTTTCTTTAATTCTTTCTCCTCCTTCTGAACTCTCTTTACTTTAAGCAACTGATTCGCAAGCTTTATGTTCTTAAGCTCTCTGATGTCAATGGCATCTTCAAGATTTATATCCTGCTTCTGCAGAGCCATCTGTATGTTTTGCTCAAGCTGTGCTTGCTCCTCTTCATCGGGACTGACTTCTATAAAAATACCGAAATCATATATGTAAAGGTCTGAGATATCATTAAGTATACTTACGTTATACTTTCCTATCTTATTTACAAAGTCATCCTTAAAGTCTGCATACTCTAATATGTCTGCCACCCTGTACGTAAGAGCCTCGGATAAACTTCTGAATATATAAAGACTACCATCGAGTATGTGTCTTGTTGCTGTGTTAGAGTTTAATGCTGCAAGCTTCTGTAGACCAACTAAAGAATTAGGGTCCGGAGTAGATGCGTCACGAGCCTCGTTAAGCCCTGTTACAGTTCTAATCATATTTAGATAATGATTATAGTTTGTTAAAAGCATCTGAGTTTTGCTCGCCCCCGATGATGACTGAAGCTCCTTAATCGGAACCTTACCTTGGTTATAATCTCCGTCTTGAGTATAGCTCCTTCCGATAACACTACCCGTTTGAAAATACATACGCAACGCATCTTCGGGATTGTAAGCCTTCCCTGTTCCTAAGTCAACCTCGTTTAATCCATCAGCATCTATGTATACACCGTCGGGTACAACCCTTGATATTACCTGCTGAAGCTTGAGGTGTGTTATCTGAATCAAATCAGCAAATGGAATCATCCTTCTTACTAATGATTCAATAACACCCTTGTACATTCTTGGCGCAACCGCAACATAGTTTGGTAGTGCGTGTTGACTTGATGACTTTGGACGAACCATATTCTGAGCAAGCTCCCACTTGAGCAGGATGTTGGTTCCCATAACCATAACACCATCATACCATACATCAATGGTCTTCTCAATCTTCTCGAATCGACCTTCCTCCATCATCTCTGTAGGTGGATTAAATTGGTCGTCTTTCTCCACAACTTTACTTCCTCCTGTTTCAAGAATCTTTTTCTTATAGACCATTTTCTTTGTGGTCTTATAATTGAAGTACATCACAGTAACCGTATCTCTGTAGAACATATCGTTCTCATAATACTGAGCAACATTGTAATAGTTGTACCAACTCTGACTATACTTAGCTATCTCCTCTAAATCTTCCCTTGTTAATGAAGGGTCTATTTTTAATAGCTCTACGATAGGTAGTGTCTTAATCTCTCCCCAATAAAAACAATCCTTAAAGTGTGGGTCTTCAGTGTAGCTGTATACCACATTCGCAGGGTCAACATACTCTACCTCGACACCCGAACCTTTTAGGAAGTTGTGCTTAGCCATACTAACACCTAATGTAGCAAGGTCATAGTCGCATCTCTTTCTAAGGTCTTGGTAATGATTCTCTTCAAGTATAGTATTTATAGCTTCCTCCTCTGCTATTTCAATGGCAGGCTTATAGTTAAGCTGCATATACAGGGACATCTCTTCGTCTGTATTAGGAAGTTCTTCGGGGTCTATAATAAAAGGATTCGCTCCTGTTTTTTCTTTAATGATGTTAAGGGTATCTTTTGCCACCATCTGACCCTCAACCATATCTTGATACTTGCTTCTCTTTGCTTGAGACAATGCGTCTTGAGCGTAAGCCTTAACCTTAAACAATCTATCAGACATCCCATTAACAACGATGTCTACAAACTTAGGTATAACAGGGACGGGTGTCCAATCTAAGTTCAAGTAAGATAGGTCACCTTCTACAGCAAGTTCATTCTTGTATTTAGCAACAGACTGTTCGCCTCGCGCGTATAATCTTAGCTTATTAAAGTCTCTCCATTGACTATAGAATCTGCATTGTTGCCCGTCTTTCTTAAACCATTCGTATTGAATAGCCTGTCCAATCTGTAATCCAAATTCGTCGGTAGCTTTCTCAGCATCCGATACGAATTGACTTGGGAAACCTGCAGATGAAATATTTATTTTTACGTCTTTCATCTGATTATTTCACTTAATGTTCCTGTGTTACTATACCTTGCAAAGTTAATCTTTATTTTTGACTCTTTTTTCTGTGGGGTGTACAGATGTTTTTGACACGCCATTATTGCAAGCCCCGAACTTATAGAAGCATCATACTTAGTTCTATTGTTTATATCAAACTTTGCCCAATCTTCAAGGGTCCTAACGAATGGCATCGTACCCATAATGTCACTATCTCTAAAAGTTCCATCCATATCCATACCAACATACTTCTCGATGTAGGATTCAATAGCTGAAGCGTGAGCCTGTTTAACATCCTCACTTGTATTAGGTATACCACCAAGCTCTTTTTCTGTCTTAGACAGCTTAATATAAGTCTTGTCGGGTCTGTTCATACAGAAACCCCTGTAACCTCTATTCTTAAAATGGTATAATAGTCTTGGTTTGTTGTTCTCTACAAGTATAGGCATACCGTAAAAAACACACGCCATTAAAACCTCTTCATAAAAAATCTCTGCTGTCTGAGGTCTTGCTACATACTCAAGAAAGAATTCATTAGAAGGAGCATCCTCCATACTAAACTTAGTTAATCCGTGAAGAGCACCATTAGAACCTCCGCCGCCTACTACTCCGGATATGTCATAGGAGTCACATCCGAATGCACCTAAATGCTCATTCCCCGGATACTTGACACCGTTCTTAACAGAAACCCTATTGTTCAAACCTTTCCTTGGTGTCCAAGAAACTTTAAATCTACCACGACTATCGGGTGTGAATATCACATCGGTATCCTTTATACCGTCTCTCCAATGAAAAGAACCTCTTGTTATGTGGTGTTCTTTTATCATTGAGTCATTGTAGTCTATCTGCTGATATATCTTTGTAAGGTTGAACAAAGACTCTTTACTCTCATCTCTGAATGCGTGAGACTCTGTTCTTGGAAACTGACGGTAAAATTCATTGAGCGCATCGGGGTCGTTCTTTAATGACTCCACCTCTGCCTCCCAATAATCTATGGCTCCATTTGAAATCATTTCATTATCAACACCTAAGACCTCAACAGGGGGCTTTCGAAATACAGGCATACCGTATCTATCAATAAACCCTTCCATATTCCATTCCATCGGAATAAATAAAGAATACATACCACTCTTTGTCTGACCGTTAGCGTTACGCGTGGTGAGCCTTGAGTCTTCATAAAGTGTTTTGAAGTTGCCTCCACCTTTTGCTAAAGCATTTGATGTAGAACCCATCATACACTTGCCTATAATTTTGCTACCTAAACGCAAACAGGTTTTAGTTACTCGCCAATTATTTAGTATGTTGTTTGGTTTAATCCACTTTCCACTTTCGTCGTGTATCAGCAATAATAATTTTTCACCGTCATAGCTGTTGTCGTCTGTGTTCTTCCAATCTATTGTTGTATCAAGACCTATCATCTCCTCATCAGACACCTCGTGCATATTCTTCTTTGTAATCTTAGAGGCAGGTATTCTAAATGCTAATTCTGTTTTTGGTTTATCCATACCATCCTGTATGGGCTTGAAGAAAAACGGATAGTTGTTTACTACAGGGACAACCTTGTCTGTGAACATCTTCTTTGCATCCGCTCCCGTTTTAGAGAGTATACCTATCCTTGAATCCTTAGATATAGTTCCTATGTTTGCACACTCCTCTGAGCCCATATAAGAAAATCCCGAACGTCGTATCTTGAGGTAGTCCATACCAAAGCTTCTGTTGTCTGCCTTGCAGGCTTCCCAAAAAAGGTAAAGTATTCTATTGGCTTCTCTGTAGTCCGGATATCCAATATCAATCTTGGTCCATTGAAGATACATATAATGTCCACCTGTTATGTAGGTTCTCTTCCCATTGTTCATAAACCAATAACCTTCTTCTCTTCTGTTGAACTCTTCTTCTATGTAGTCAACCCACCTGTTTTTAAATGTTGCGTGCTGCTCATTCCACTGAAATATAGATTGAATCTTACTTAGTTCTTTGGGTATATCAACCCGTTCCCAATATTGTTCTGATTTTTTTGAGTGTCGCTGAGGACACTCCTTGGGTGCTTTTGGAAGAGCAATAGGTAGACCTTGTATACTTACAACCTCTCCTATTTGACCCGTCTTAGATATTACAACCACATCGTACTTTGAGTCATAACCATACTTCCAACTACCACTCTTGTTTTTGTTGGTCATTACAGTCTTTGGGATGTAATCCTCTAAGACCCTGTATAGATTATCCTGCGAATCTTTCTGCAAACCCTTGCTTTGAATTATTTTTAGTTCCTGTTTTACTCAGCTCTAAAGCCTCCTTTTCTGTTTCTATTCTGTTTAGAATCTCAAAAGCATCAAAGATGGCGAGCTTCTTTGTTGCAGCAGCATTCTTTAATCTGTCCGCTGCAAGTTCGTCTTCGGGGTCGTGTCTGATGATTTCTTCTTTAGCAACCTTTATAAGTTGCTGAACAGCTATATGTCCTGCCTTAATAATATTTTCCTTTAGTTCTGTAGGTGTCATACGAGCATTGTTATTTGATGGTCATACATTCTGTAAAGCTTTTCACCATCCACAGTAAACTCATATTCACTGTCGGGTTTAAAACTAATTCTATCTCCTTGCTTAACTCCTTTTCCTAACAAATATTTATTAGGGTATTTCATTTCTCCTACCAATGGCTCCTCACTAAAGGGTTTAAATATGTAAGACTCTTCTACAGAAACAGGCTTCACAAAGCAGTATCTGTCATATGAGTTCCAACCATTTTTATTCTTGTACATATAGAATTGGTCTTGGTCTACAAGAAACATATCGTCCTTTAAAAAACTCTTGCCACTCTGTCTACGTCCTTTCATATCGTTATAGAACTTAAAAACATTATGGTGCACTAATAGTGTATCTCCCTTTTTTATTTCTCCATTGTAATCTAAGGGTGTTGCCAAAACTTCTGCATACCTGTTTGAAAACTTATGGTCCTCCTCTGATGTGCTTATAATTAAATCAACACCTCCTATATCCTTGGTGTTGTTATATCGTTTTCCTTTTAATGGTGTAACTATGAACTGAGTTGGTGATTTCAAAAGTTTATGTTGTATTCTATTGTTATAGGAAGATTAGAATTAAACTCCTTCCAAAGCACAACCATATCTCCTTCTGACTCTTCTATGTAAAGTTTGTAAGAAGAATTTGTTGGGTTGAACTTTATTAGGTGTATCACATAGTTGCCTCCTAAAACTTCCTGCCCTACTATGTAGTGCATTGCAGATTTGAAGTCTGTTCCTATTGATACTTTTCTAATATCCATTTAATTAAATTTATGCTTTTATATCTCCGTACAGATACCAAGTGTCTATGGCTGTCTTCACAACAGTGGCTACTGAATACTGATGAGTCAACCTATCGTGTCCTTGAGCTGACTGAAGTGTAACACCCGCTGTTCCCACTACAGTAACAGTACCCGACCCCTCTTGAATGATGGTTATCTTAGTCCCTATAGGGAATGCTGCACCTGCGTTTGTAGGTATCCTTACGTCAGTTGCACTTGAGGTGGTTGTAATAACAACACCATTCTTGTCAGCAAGAATAATATTGGTGGTAGTCAACGCACTTGAGCGTACCGTTGTAGGTACACTGTCTTGCCAAGTTATTTTTCCGCTTGCGTTTGAAACAAGAATCTGACCGTCACCACCTAAAGTGTTTGTGGAGTCCTTTACCGCTGCCTGCACATAAATTGATGAGTTTGCATCAAAAGTAAACTGACCCGTTTCAAATAGATAGTTTCCTATATGGGTGACATCTCCTGTGATATCGTGGTCTCCTGTCTGAGAGATAGTACCTATAAGCTCTATGTCACCCGCAGTAATTTCTATATTACCTGTTTGCTGTATATCACCTATAAGCTGTATAGTACCTGTAAGATTAATGTCATTAGTAGCTGTGTTACCTATAGCTAATACTTGCTCAAGATTCTGATTCGTAAGTCCCGAACCAAAAACAAGCTGACCACTTGCATTACAAACAAGAGTCTCACCATTGTTACCAAGAGCGCCATTGAAGTCTCTTACCGTACCACCTAAGCTTAAAGCTCCTCCTGTTATACTGAAGTTACCTGTCTGAGTAATGTCTCCTGTGAGTATTATACTCTGAGTAGCTGTGTTACCTGCATCAAGTACATTCTGCAAAGTAATATTAGATTGGAACAATGCGAGAAGGTCACTAATTAAAAAGTTCTTAGTAACGTTAACAGGTGTTCCTGCTACCTCAGTTCCAATAAATTTATCCGATAGTGTTACCGGACTTGCATTTGTGTATGTACTTATTCTTGCCATCTTTATTTTTTCTTTTCAGTAACCTCTCCTGTCTGAACATTTATAACGGAGTCGGCTCCATATTTATCTATAAGCTTCTGCTCGTGCTTACCGAAGTCCTGCTTCAAGACATCAATGGTCTTTAGAAGTTGGTGCTTGTTAAGCTCTAAATCTGCTAAGGCAAGTTTTGCCTTCTGAAACTCTCCCTGCATCTCACGGATAGTCTCTAATTCTTTTTCATCAAGTTTCATTGTATTAAATTTTATTCCCTACAAAGATAGGAATTATTTCTTTCTTGTCTTCTCAATGGTTCTACCACCAAAATATGCGGCTATAACCGTAAGTAATAATATTTCAAGCAGGCTTACCCAATTATCTTCAACCTTAAAGTCAAGCTGTCCTGCATCAATAAATATCAACAGCATAGTGTTGAAAATTAAGAACATCAATACCAATGGTCGTACATTCTTTGACAACCAAGAGTCAGAACCCATATCAGCCTTCCATCTCTCGGTGACGTTCTTCTGCATATCTGCCTCAGCATTGATAAGTATCTCTGCCATCTCCTTCTCAAACTGAGCCTTCTCTTCTTTGGTTCTAACAAACTTGTCAACAACTCCTCCGACCTGCTCAACAATCCCCGAACCCTTTCCAAATAGTCTTGTTAATATTTCTTTCATTTATTTTTATTTGATTTTCTTTCTTCTTTCTTTTTTTTACGGTAAGCCTTCATAGCTTCTCTTTTGTCCTTACCCTTTTTCCAAGAACCTGCTGCGAATCTCTCAGCGCGTTTTTCTTTTTTAAATTCAAAGACCTCGCCACGTTCAATAGCCTGTTTGTATGTTTGTCTTTCATACTTACCTCCTTTACCTGTAGGAGCGATAGAAGGATTTACAGTATATACTTTCTTACCTCTTTTTTTTGAAGCATCTTTGTCTTCCCCCCATTCCATCTTGTGCGTAGACACCGTCTTGTCAGAATTTTTTTGAGTACCCTTTCCCTTTCTAAGGTCTTGAGCTTTTTTCTTTCTTCTTCTTTTTATAAAATCTGTCATTCGTTCTCTACTTTAGTTATCATTTCAATGTGAGCCTTTGCAATCCTATCTCTACCCTCCTCACTAAGAAGGAGCGTCTTACACTCTCTTTCGTTTGTCATAAAGAAGTTCTCAGATAGTATAGCAGGCATAGCAGTGTGTATAAGGACATAGAAGTTTGACTCCTTGTCCACATCACCATCTCTTGTATCCTTACGCATCTTGTAGTTAGGAAACTCTTTCTCTACCTGTTCGTATAGAACCGTTGCGATATGGTCTGACTGAGTTTCTCCCGGAGATGTATACACCTCCCAACCATTTGCTGACTCATCGCTAAAGCCATTTGCGTGTACGCTTACATATATACAAGGCTTGTCTGACTCACGATATATTTCGTTAGCCATCTTTACCCTTGTGGATAGAGGGACATCCTCATTAGTATTAACCAAGTTTATGTACTCGATATTGTTCTTATCGCAATATCTTGCAATCCTGTCTACAATAGCACGATTGAACTCACCCTCAAAGAGCTGAGTACCATCTGACCAAATAGGGCTACGCTTTCCGGGTGTCTGATAGACACCATCAATAATTCCACCGTGACCATTATCAAGAATCCAAATGTACTTTGAATCACTCTTGATTTCTTGGTGACAGCATCTACATACCTTTGCCATAATTTACTATTGAAGTTCATAGAGACGCTCTTCCATTATTTGAAGTTGTCCCTTAATGTCTGTGATTTCCTCCTTGATGAACGTAAGTTCATTTGAGGTTTTTATTACCGCCTCCTTAACCTCTCGGTCTTGAGCGGGTAATTGTTTAGCTTCTTCGATTTGAGATTGGAGAGAGAAGTACATACTTACAAAGGTTCCTATCAACCCTGCAATAAAAATAAAGTTCCTTGGTGAAAGTTTTATTTTTGTGTCCTCACTAATCGTCTCCATCGCTAACTATTTCATAATTTATTTTAACATCTACTGATATGGTAGAATAGAATGTTACCACAATGCAACAATATTTGTTGCTGTTGTTCCTGTCGCAAATACTTTCAATACTTGAACAGGCATAAAGCTTCCTGCAACAACACCCGTAAACGTAACATCATTACCTCCTGCGGTTGTTACTTTAACATCACCTGTTACACCAACATATAATACGCATCCATTATTGGGCGCGTCTGCTGTGGCAGGGTTTGGAATGTTCACAGTATCACTTGGTACTACTTCTAAAGCTGTTGAAGCCTGTAATTTTTGGTAAGCCATCTTTGTCTTTTTGTATACCTACAAAGATAGCATTATTTTTTTATATGTATAAATACTTATGTTGGTACGTCTGTTGAGAATGTACTAAAGTTTGTCATTGTTCCATCATTGCCTCCGCTTCCATTATCTGTTAATGTTGGTGCAGTATCACCATCGCCACAACGATACCATAGTAGTGGATTGTATGTAGAAAGTGAAGCGGGAACGCCTGTTCCGTAAATAGCGGTTATGTCGCTTTGAGAAAGTTCAGAATCAAATACCGCCACTTCGTCTATACCACCCACAAAAAACTGAGTAGTTGCAGTTCTTGCACCTACAAAGAAATCCCCTGTGATTGGTGCATAGCTTAAAAATAATTGATTGGTAATCTCTTGAACACCATCTATATACACGTTACACACCGTTCCTGTAGCTTCATATCTGCACGTCTGTACTATATGATGCCAATTCCCATCTGCTAAATCTGTTGTTGTGTTAGATGTTCCGTTTCCTTGAATTCTTACATAAGCATTTTTTGAACCATCTGTGTAAATTCTTATAGGGCTACTATTAGGAAATACTTGTACATAAGCACCTGTTGGACTATACGATGTAAATGTATTTAAACTTGCTTTATCCATCTTTATCCAACAAGAAAACGAAACATTTGGGTAGGTAGTATATGATAAATTTAAACCTGTGCTTACATAGTCATCTACACCATCTAA
>Ga0228622_1000144_pt1 | contig 51055 bp, 51 predicted proteins | sample 26DmetaG_FD_186035 | JGI IMG/M metagenome (GOLD analysis project Ga0228622, IMG submission 186035) | Seawater microbial communities from Monterey Bay, California, United States - 26D | ecosystem: Environmental > Aquatic > Marine > Coastal | place: USA: California | collected 2016-10-01
TTGACCAATAAACAATTTATACAAAGGCTCTAGGGTCTTTTCGTTAAATTGCATGTTAGCATTTGTAACATTATCTAACTCATTGGCTAATACTTTTAGATTGGCATAATGTGTTGTTATTATTCCAAAAGCATTTTTACCATAAAATTCTTCTAAAAATATTTCAGCTAAAGCACCTCCAAGTTCAGGATCTGAGCCAGTACCAAATTCATCAATTAAAAATAATGTGTTATCATGACATTTTCTTAAAAAATAACGCATATTTTTTAATCTATAACTATACGTACTTAATTGATTTTCGATAGACTGATTATCACCTATATCTGTTAATATTGTGTCAAAAATATAAGTTTCACTTCGTTCATCAACAGGAATTAATATACCACTTTGAATCATTACTTGCAGTAAACCTATGGTTTTTAAAGTGATACTTTTTCCACCTGCATTAGGCCCAGAAATAACAATTATTTGTTGATTATCATGTAAACTTAAAGTTTGTGGAACAGTTTCTACTTTCTGTAAATTATTTTTTCTTCTTAAAATAGGATGAAAAGCATTTTTGAAATAGATTTTTTTCCTGTCTAAAATTTTAGGAAGAATCGCATTTATTTCTTTAGCATATTTTGCTTTAGCTCCAATTGAATCTAAATGAGCTAAAAAGTTCACATAAGTTTTTAATAAAGAAACTTGAGGTCTTAATAAACTTGATAGTTCTTTTAAAATTCGAACAACCTCTTGTTTTTCTTCATAAACTAAATTTTGATATTCTCTACTATATGCTAATGTAGCTTGAGGAGCAATATAAACGATATTACCAGATTTAGATGAACCTAACAAGCTGCCAGAAACTTTTCTTCTATGCATGGCTAAAACAGCTAAAACACGTTGATTATCTACAATGGTTTCTTTAATATCATCTAAATAACCTGCTGCAATAGCTTTTGAAAGGGCAGAAGAAAAACTAGCTCCAATTTTACCTCTAACATTATTTATGCTTCTTCTTATTTGTTTTAACTCTGATGACGCATTGTTTTTTACTTCTCCTGATATTTCAATGATTTTTTTTATTTCATCATTAATATAAGTTGTAAATTCTATATTTTGAGTAAGTTGATAAAAAGTAGGAAACTGTACCTCAAATTTTTTAAAAAACTTTATGTGTTCATTTACTGTATTAGAAGTTGTTGCAATTTTTAAAAAAGCATCTGTTTCTAAAAAACTATTCTCGATTGCTAACCTTTTAATACTTTCTAAAATATTATCAAAACCATGATTTGGTATACGATTATCACTCACAAAAGATGATAAATATTCATCTACTAAATATAATTCTCGAAGAAGTTTTTGTTTACCTACAATAGGTTTAATTTCAGAAACTTTTTCTTTACCCAAGCTAGATATACAAAATTCAGAAATTTGAGTTAATATAGTTGTAAACTCTAAATCTTGTAATGTTTTTTCTGATATATTTTTACTCAAAATAGTATATTTGATAGCCTTACAAAAATAAGAAACAATGCAGGTAAATATTGCCAATAGCTGGAAAAATATTCTAGAAAAAGAGTTTGAGAAATCTTATTTTAAAGATTTAGTTGAATTTGTAAAAAATGAATATTCTAAAAATACTTGTTACCCTAAAGGTTTAGATATTTTTGCAGCTTTTGATTACTGTTCTTTTGATGATGTAAAGGTTGTTATTTTGGGTCAAGACCCTTATCATGGTCCAAATCAAGCTAATGGATTGTGTTTTTCTGTAAAAGATGGTATAACACATCCACCTTCATTAATTAATATTTTTAAAGAAATCTCTACAGATTTAAATAAAGTTTATCCTAAAAGTGGAAACTTAGAAATGTGGGCAAAACAAGGTGTTTTATTATTAAATGCAACCTTAACAGTAAGAGCTCATGAAGCTGGAAGTCACCAGAAAAAGGGGTGGGAGACATTTACAGATGAAGTTATTAAACAAATTTCTAATAATAAAGAACATGTAGTTTTTTTATTATGGGGTGGTTTTGCAAAGAAAAAAGCAAAATTGATTGATAAAAAAAAGCACATTATTTTAGAATCTGGTCACCCTTCACCATTAAGTGCAAATAGAGGCTATTGGTTTGGTAATCAGCATTTTTCAAAAACTAATGAAATACTACTTTCAAAAGGATTTAAAAAAATTAATTGGTAAAAAAAATCCGCTTAAAAGCGGATTCATTGAATTTGAAAATAAGAAACAAGTTAATTTAAGTTAAATTAACTTGTTGAAATGTTGTTTGAATAGTTGGTTGGTAATCTGCTAGCCCACATGAACTAGATGTACTTCTGCATGAAGAAAAACAAATAATACCTAAAATACAAATTGCAATAAATACGATTTTTTTAAGGGCTACTTTTTTCATGGCTTAAATGTACATATTTTTTATGAAACCTTTAGAGTTTTTCTTCTCATCAATAACGTTAAAGGTTATCATTTTATTTTGAATGCGTGTAATTAAATTTGAAGTGATAGGTTTTCCATCATTCCATTCAGTAATACTTAACCATTCTTTTATGTCTTCTAACTGTTGTTCATAACGTTCTGCAAGTATTACATCTATTCCTTTTATTTTCTTAAAATCTTTTGTGGTTTCATTAATTACGTTTAATACATTTTTTACAGCTTCAGGATTTTGATTTAAAATTTCATTTCGAACTGCAATCACAAAACAGGGCCAAGGAGTAGGGCAGTCATCTATTCTTCTAAAGATACCATTATCTACATAGGGTTTAGTTGTAAAATGTTCCCACATAAAATAGTCTGCACTTCCATTGCTAAGTGCATCAATACCTCCTTGTAGATCTTTGACAACTTTAAATTTAAGATTAGAAATATCCCAACCTTGATTGTAAGCATTTACAATTGCCATTAAATGCGATCCAGATCCATATCTACTAATTGCAATTGTCGCATTTTCTAAATCTGAAATAGATTTAAAACTTGACTTTGCAGCAACATGTATTCCCCAAATCAGTGGAGATTTAACATAAGTCTGTACAATTTTAGAAGGATTACCAGCTGCAATATCTTTAATTATACCTTCTGTTAATACTATAGCAATATCAACTGTACCTTCTCTTAAAGCTTTACACATTTGACCTGTACCACCATGAAAATCTTGCCAGCGTAAATTAATATTATGTTTAGTGTATTCTTTGTTTTTTAAGGTAATATACCATGGATAATTAAAATGTTCTGGTACACCTCCGATTTTTAGATTTATCATCTTTAACTTACAATTTTATCTAAAGTGTATAGAATTAAATCATCTACTACTTTATATGGATTTTCACTAAATGTACGATTTGCTCTATTAGCAATGATAGCATTCATAGAAACTGCATGATGACCTAATAATTTTGAAAGACCATAAATTGCAGATGTTTCCATTTCTAAATTAGTAATTCTGTTTCCTTCAAAATTAAAACTATCTATTTTTTGATTTAATTCTGGGTCTTGTATGGCTAGTCGTAAAACTCTTCCTTGTGGTCCATAAAATCCACCAGCAGTGGCTGTTATACCTTGATAAATATTTTTAGAAGATAATTTTTTCCCTAAATGGATAGAGTTTGCAACTACAATTGGATATGATTTTTTTTCATTCCAATTTGTGTGTTTTATAAATGCTTCTTCAATTTTTGGATGAGAAATTTCATCTACTTGATAAGATAGCAACATGCCACTTAAATCTATAGCATATGAGCTTAGTAAAAAGGAATCTATAGGTATATCTTTTTGTAAAGAACCAGAAGTACCAATTCTAATAATATTTAACTGAGTTAATTCTTTTTTTATAGCTCTAGTATCTAAATCTATATTAACTAAAGCATCTAATTCATTTAAAACAATATCAATATTATCTGATCCAATACCAGTAGAAATAACTGTTAAACGCTTATTTTTATAATATCCAGAAACTGTTTTAAACTCTCTTTTTTGAGTAGTAAAGTCAATAGATTCAAAGTGTTTTGTAACCTTATCAACTCTATTTAAATCACCAACAAAAATTATGTTTTTTGCAATATTTTCTGGTTTTAAATTTAAATGATAGACACTACCATCTGGATTTAAAATTAATTCAGATTTTTTTATAGACATCTAAGAAGTAATTTGCAATAATTTTTCTGATTGATGATTAAACAAGAAACTATATTTTTTAGAACCTCCTAAATATGCATCATCATTTCTTAATTGAGCATAAAAGTTAAGTTGATTCTCTAAAACTTGTTTACCTTTCTTATTTAATTTAACTGGATTAAAGGAATAAAATAATTTACTTAAATGATTAATTTTATTAAAATATTGTAAATCTCCAAAACCGTAAACTTCTCCATCTTTTAATAATTTGCCAACTAACTTATCTTTTGAAGTTAAATTATTTTCATTAGCTGTTTGTAAGATTGAAGTTTCAATTTTATTTAAACCATTTTCTAAAGAAGGAAATCTTAAAATATGGGCTTCTATTGCACTTGCCAAATATTGAAAAGGAGACATTGGATCGAATTTGTAAACAGTTTCTAAACGAAGAGGGGAGTCTGAACAATATAATTGCCAAATGTAATCTGCGTATTCAATATCATCTTGTGTAAGCGTAATTCTTTTCTTATAATCATTATTTATTTGGTTTTCTGTTAGTTCTACTAAAGATTTTAATTTTTTAGAGCCTTTTACTTTTCCACTACAAACTAAAGATATATGATAACCTTTTCTATATCTTTTTAACCAGCTTATAACAGCAATCATATTAATTTGACAGAATAAATCATGCTCAAACCAAAGCACTATTTCATTGGTGTTTTTTTTGTTACAAAGTGCTCTATATTCTTTTAAAGTATAATCTATAAACTTTTGTTTGCTTACTTTGTATGAAGTTTTAAAAAAGTCATATCTACTTTTCCAAAAAGATTCACTACCTACATCTGTAGTAGTTTTACCTTCACAAAGCATTTCTCTCCAAGTAATAAAATCACCAGAAAAATTTAATTCTTTAAGATAATTAGTAGTACTATCACCATTTGTAATGTGTAAAATTGAAGTCCCCATAAATAATTTACTCACGTTTTTTGGTTTTATTTATTGTGTTGGTTAATTATTATCCACCAACACGTTTTAATTTAAATCCCTTTTCTTTTAACATAGCCATTATTTTATCTCTATAATCTCCTTGAATTATTATTTTTTCGTCTTTAAAACTACCACCAACAGAAAGTTTTGTTTTTATTTCTTTAGCTAGTATTTTAAAGTCTTTAGTTGCCCCATTATAACCTTCAATTATTGTAATAGGTTTACCTTTTCTTTTTTCGTATTTACAAATAATTGGTTCGTCTTGTAACCATATATTCGATTTTTCCTTAACAGGTTCAGGAGTTTCTTGATGATCTGGAAATAAGTTTTTAAGTTGATCTTTTAAATCCATTATTTTTTTAATCCTAATTCTTTTAAACGTTCATCTAAAAACTCACCAGCTGTAATATCTTCAAATTGTTTTGGGTTTTCATCATCTATACAATTTTCTAAAACATCTAATTTCATATCAGAAATAGGATGCATAAAAAATGGAATCGAATAACGAGAAGTACCCCACATTTCTTTTGGAGGATTTGTAACTCTATGAATTGTAGACTTTAATTTATTGTTACTATGTCTAGATAACATATCACCTACATTAATCATTAATTCATCTGGTCCTGCAATAGCATCTATCCATTCTCCTTTATGATTTTGTACTTGTAACCCTTTTCCTTGTGCACCCATTAATAATGTAATTAAATTAATGTCTCCATGAGCAGCAGCTCTTTCTGCACCTTTTGGTTCAGTTTTAATAGGAGGGTAGTGTATAGGTCTTAAAATACTATTTCCGTTTTTAATATAATTGTCAAAATAAGTTTCTGCTAAACCTAAATGTAAAGCTAGAGATCGCAACACAAATTTTGCTGTTTTTTCTAACATTTGGTAAGCTTCTTTACCTACTTCATTAAATTTTGGAAGTTCTTCTACAATTACATTTTCTGGATACTCTTTTGCATATTTAGAGTCTGCATCTACATATTGACCAAAATGCCAAAATTCTTTTAAATCACCTTCTTTTTTACCTTTTGCAGATTCTTTACCAAATGAAACATACCCTCTTTGACCACCTATTCCTGGTATTTCATATTTTTCTTTTATTGCTGTAGGTAAATCAAAAAAGTTTTTGATTTCTGCATACAATTTATCTACCAATTTATCATCTAAGAAATGGCCTTTTAAGGCAACAAATCCTATATTTTCATATGCGTGTCCTATTTCTTTGATAAATTTTTGTTTTCTGCTTTCATCATTAGATAAAAAGTCAGCTAAATTTACACTTGGAATTTTATTCATGTTCTATAAATTCGAGTTAAAGTTAGTAAAAAAAAAGCTCAGGAATTTTTAAAAATAAGGCCAGTTTTTTCTGAAATATTATTTTTTAGGGATTTAAATTTAGTAAATATTTATTATTTCTTTTTAAAAGGTATTAAATAAGATAATGTATAGTTAAATCCAAAACCTGTTCCACTTTCAAAAATCCTATTAAAACCTGGGGAGTATAATGTTTTAAAATTATCTGGTTCTTTTACATTTAATAATACTTTGTAAGAAAAGCTGGCACCAATAAAAAAGTTTTTAAAAGTTTCTACTTTTAGACCAAACATAAATTCTGTCCAATGTGAATTTAAACTTGTTGTTACTGGAGTATTTATTGGAGTAGTTGGGAAATAAGGATTATTTACATTTGGAGAATAACTATTTAATGTTTGATCAAAAACACTAAATCCATATCTTAAACCTACAAAAATTTCATTGTTCATATCTAACCAATTCTCATAAGCATTATAGTTAAAACCTAATCTTATATAGCTTCCTTTAGCTGTTGAATTAGAATAATCTTCTTGTGTTGTTTCATCTTCGAAACCTAATTCTGCAGCAATGAAAAAGCGTTTAGAAATTCTATAATCTACAATAATTTCTAAACCACTATTATAAGCACCATCAATAGCTGCTTTAATGGGTTTACTAATGTCTATGCCTAATCGAATTCCATAAGGAGAAGTATACACAATAGAATCATTCTTTTCTTCTACTTTTTTAGTTGGTTCTTGTGAAAAAGTAGAAACTACAACAAAACAGAAAATAATACTAATGAAATATCTGTACATGAGCTGAGTTTTGATTTTCTATAGATGTTAGTGTTGTAGGTGTAAAGTCAGTAATCCAAGTACTACTAGAAGATAATGTTACATTTTCATAAATAGATTTAAAACCACATGAGCGTGATACAAATTCATTTCTTATTGTGTAGTTGATGGTAAATTGATTGACTACATTTCCTTCAGAAAGATTATAAATAGTTTGGTTTGAAGCTGTATTTAAAGGAATTACTAAAGAATCTGTTGCTTGGTTGATGAAAATAGTATCTTTATTTTCTGCCCAAACATATAAGCCAGAAGTAGATTTTAAATCACCTCTATTTATATCATCATAAAAACGTAAAATTAAATTTGGAGTAACAGGAGATTGTGTACAAAAATCATCTTTAGTGCAACTCCAAATGATCATCAATAATAATAAAGTTACTATTGTTTTCTTCATGTTATTCTTCTACTTCAACTATTTTATTAATAGCTTCTGCTAATTTAAAATCTAATTCTGTAACACCATCAGCATCATGAGTTGTAAGTCTAATTTCTAAAGTATTATAAACATTTGTCCATTCTGGATGATGATTTAAGGCTTCACATTCAAAAGCGATTCTATTCATTGCAGACATACAATCTTTAAAGTTGTCGAACTCAAAATCTGTGTGTAATGCATCTTCATAAAAATCCCAGTCAATTAGGTTTTCTATTCGTTTTTCAATTTCTTGGTTTGATAGTTTTTTCATAATTCAAAAGTAATAATTTACTTAGTGAAAATTAAGGTACAGATATTTTTGTTTATAAGTTTTTAATCGTAAGTTTTTTCTAACTGATATTGCTTACAACCAATAACTCTATTTTCTTTAAATATTAACTCTAAACATTCTTGATTATTATTAAAAGCTCCTGGTTTAAAGCCTAAGTTATAGTTCCAAATTTGTTCTGAGTTAGCTTTTAAAGTATCATCCCAACCAAACCATTCGCTTTTGCCTAATTTATTTTCTATTTCTTCTTTAGTTTTTCCAATGAATAATTTTTCGTCTATGATATGATTACTCATTTCATATCTAAGATTTGGTTTTTCTAACCATTGAGTAGCGTTAAAATATTTTTGATGATGATAGCTACTAAAAATATTTAACAATGGATAAAATAGGTAGAAATAAACTACTGGTGTTAAAACTATAGTAATGATAATATTTAACCATTTTCTTTGATCATCAATAGATTTTATAAAAAACCATACTAAAATAAATACTATGATTAAAAAGATAATCATTAATGGTGTTACAATCATAATCTCTAATTTTTCTCAAATAAAACCACTGTTTCTATATGACTTGTATGAGGAAATTGATCTACTAAGCTAATCTTTTTAATTTGATAACCAGCTTCTCTTAACGCTTCTGTATCTCTTGCCTGTGTTGCAGGATTACAAGAGACATACACCATTCTATCTGCATTTAATTTAATGATTTTTTGCAGCGTTTTTGGTGCAATACCAGCTCTTGCAGGATCTAGTATAATCGTTTTAATTTTATTTTGAAATTCTGGATGTTGATTTAAAAATTTACCAACATCTGCAGCATAGAATTCTAAACCTTCTATATGATTTCTTTTTGCATTTTCTTTTGCATCTTCTATAGCAGAAGCTACAATGTCTACACCAATTATTTTTGTATTGTCACTTTTAGAAGCTACAATTTGGCCAATAGTACCAGTTCCACAAAATAGATCCATAACTACAGTATTAACTACTTTAGATTTATCTTCTAAAACATAATCAACTACTTTAGAATATAGTTTTTCTGCAGATTTTGGATTGGTTTGAAAAAAGCTTTTCATACTTATTTCAAAGTTTAATCCTAAAAGCTCTTCCACTATTTTGTCTTTACCATAAACCAAACTAATACTGCCTGAAGTTGCTATGGTTCTATCTCCAACTTCATCATTTATAGTATGTAATAAACCAGCAACTCTAATGCCAAATAATTCTACTAAATATTTAGCAAATTTGTTTAAATCAAACTTTGGTAAATCGTAAGATGTTGTTACTAAATTAAATAATAACTCATTGGTTTTATATGATTTACGAACTACAAAATATCTAAAAAAACCTTCTTTTTTTGGACCATGCCAAGATAGTAAACCTGTTTCTAAACAATATTTTCTTATGTTTTTTAAGTTGTCTTCAAACTGTTTGTCAAACAAACCAGAATCTTTTTCAAGATTATCTCCCATCCACCAAACACCACGTCTTTTAAAACCAAGCGTAAATTCATCAACATCTGTTTTATTTACTCTATCATAACCAATAGCAGAAAAACCATATTCCATTTTATTTCTGTAGTGAAACACGTTTGGAGAGGTAATAAATTCATCAAATAAATCTTCAATGTTATCTACTTTTCCTATCCTTTTAAAAAGAGATAATGTACTTTCTTTTTTATATTGATGTTGTAATGCTATTGGTAAATTAATATAAGGAGCACCAGGTATATCTTGATATGGTATATCAACTTCATCAGTAGATTTTTCTATAACATCTATCAATTTTGCTTCTGCATATTTTTTACTCGATTTTTTAATCTGAGCTTTTACCAATTGACCAGGTAAAGTGTTGGGCACAAAAATGACAAAACTCCCTTTTTCATTATGAATTCTAGCTATTCCTTTTCCTCCAAAAGCATAATCTTCTATTTTTAAATCTAAAATTTGATTTCTTTTTACAAAAGGATTTCGTTTTCTTCTTGGCATCTCTATAATTTATTGACTGCAAAAATAGAATACTTTCTCGATTAATTTATTATTTTTGTCTTTCTTCAGGGATGATTTCTTTCCCACGCTGAATTTCTGACCAAACATCTTGGGTTTTCAGAAGGATAAAGGTAGAACAGGAATGGTTATTATTAATTAAAAAGTATTAAAAATGGCTGTTTTAGAACAACTGACTTCGCAACAAGCGATTGAATTAGAAAACAAATATGGTGCACACAATTATCATCCATTACCAGTGGTTTTGAGTAGAGGAGAAGGTGTACATGTTTGGGATGTAGAAGGTAAAAAATATTACGATTTTTTATCTGCTTACTCTGCTGTAAACCAAGGACATTGTCATCCAAAAATTGTGGATGCTATGACAAATCAAGCAAAAACATTAACTTTAACTTCTAGAGCTTTCTATAATGACATGCTTGGAAAGTATGAGAAATTTGCATCTGAATATTTTGGGTTTGATAAGTTATTACCTATGAATACTGGAGCAGAAGCTGTAGAAACTGCTTTAAAGATTGCTAGAAAATGGGCTTATGAAGTTAAAGGGATTGATGAAAATAAAGCAGAAATAGTTGTTTGTGAAAATAATTTTCATGGAAGAACTACAACCATAATTTCATTTTCTAATGATCCTGTAGCACGCAAAAATTTTGGACCATATACTAAAGGTTTTATAAAAATTGAATACGATAATCTACAAGAATTACAAGAAGCTTTAGAGAATAATCCAAATGTTGCTGCATTTTTAGTAGAACCAATTCAAGGAGAAGCTGGAGTTTATGTGCCTTCTGAAGGATATTTAAAAGCTGCAAAGCAACTTTGTGAAGATCATAATGTATTATTTATTGCAGATGAAGTACAAACAGGAATTGCAAGAACAGGTCGTTTATTGGCTACTTGTGGTAATTGTGCTTGTGAAAATAAAAATTGTGAAGGTACACCAGATGTAAAACCAGATGTTTTAATTTTAGGTAAGGCATTAAGTGGAGGAGCATATCCTGTTTCTGCTGTTTTAGCAAATGATGCTGTTATGAATGTAATACAACCAGGTAATCATGGTTCTACATTTGGAGGTAACCCAATTGCTGCAGCAGTAGCCATTGCTGCTTTAGAAGTTGTTGCTGATGAAAAATTAGCGATTAATGCAGATAGATTAGGTAACATATTTAGAGAAGAATTATCTGCTTTTGCTAAAGATAATGATTTAGTAAAATTAGTAAGAGGTAAAGGATTGCTAAATGCAATTGTTATTAATGATGACGAAGAAAGTAATACTGCTTGGAATATTTGCTTAAAGCTAAGAGATAATGGACTTTTAGCGAAACCAACACATGGAAATATTATACGTTTTGCTCCACCTTTAGTTATGAATGAAGCCCAATTAAGAGATTGTATTTCTATCATTAAGAAGACAATTGCAGAGTTTTAAAACTCATTTAAAATTTTAAATAAAAAAAAGTCATATAAATTTTTAGGAATTTTATGACTTTTTTTGTTTCTTTATTTTTTATTAAAACTTGATTATCAGATGCATTCCCCAATTACTCAACTAGAAGAGTTAAACGTAAATAACAGGTCTAGAATATATTTAAGAGAAATTTCTAAATGGACCTTCTTTTTGTCTATTGTTGGTTTTATTGGAATAGCATTTATGATTATTCTAGGTATTTTCTCTAATGTTATTTATGGAGATGCTTTTAATGCTATCTATAAAAATCAGCTACCTTTTAATATGAGTTTGATTATGACCATATTATATTTGGTTTTTGCAGTTATCTATTTAGCGCCAGTTTTATATTTATATAATTTTTCTAGGAGACTTAAAAGAGCACTTTCTGCAAAAAATAATGATACTCTTGCAGACGCTTTAAAAATGCTTAAATCTCACTATAAATTTATAGGTGTTTTTATGATTATTATGTTATCATTATATGCCTTACTATTTATTGTTGGTATGTTAGGTATTGCTCTTGCCTAAATTTAATTTTGTTTAGTTGTATCTTTTTTCTTTTTGCCAAATAAGCCTAAAAGTGCTTTTTTTGCTTTGTCTTTTATAATTTCATCAGCTTTTTTTATAGAGTCTTTTTTTAAAGAATCTTGTTTTTTGAGACCTAACAAATCCTTTATTTTATCTTTACCCTTATCTTTTAAGCTTTGTTTTTACTTTTCAATAATAGTATTCATTAAGTTTTTTGTAGCTTCATTAATGTTTGTTGTAATTTTTGGACTTTTAAAACTACCATTTACAATAGCCTTAACAGGTATTGTTTTAATTTCATTAGCATCTTTTGGAGTAAGTTTAGCTATAGCTTTAGTAATATCTGTTTCTAAATAAGAAACAGGAACTTCAAAATTAATATTGTAATCTATACTCTTATCAAACCCATGCTTACCACCAATAGTCGTATTAATATCTTTATATGTAATAGGTATTGGTTTTATGGTAACAGTACCATTCTCAAAAGAAAAATATCCTTTTAAGTTATTTAAATTCAGTTTGCTAGCATCTAAAAAGTTTAATTTTGAACTTAATAAACTTAATGTTTTAGAATTATCTGCATTTAACTTTGTATTTAATAATTCACAAAATAATTTACCTGTAATAGTGTTTAAATTAGGAGTCATATCATCAGTCAAAAGACCTGAATCATTTAATGACGAATTTAAATTACCTTGAATAGTATTTGCTATTGGAGCAATAGAAGCTAGCATATCAATTTTACTAAAAGTTTCTTTAATATTTAATTGATTCAAAGCAATATCCATTGAAAATTTAGGATTGTTTTCTTTAGTAGAAATATTTCCACTAAAATCAATATTTCCATCAAAAACAGATGTATTTAATTGTTTTAAAATTACAGACTCTTCTTTTATTGATAAGTTTCCAGTCATGTTTTTCAAATTAATATTATCGTAAATAACATTATCTGCTTTTGCAGTTATACTAATATCTAGAAAAGAAGGAATTTTTAAAGTCGATTTTTTTTCTGTGCTTGTAGATGGGCTTTTATATAAAAAATTATCAACTTTTATGGTATTTGAATTTAGAGAAAAATTACCTTTTAATTGTTCTTTATTAAATAGAAAGCCATAAAAATTATTTAAACTTCCTTTTAATGCCAAATCAGAATTACCCGTTTTTGCTTTAAATTCTGTAAGCTGAATATTATTACTATTAAAATTAACTTTTGAAGTGTTAATGTAGAAAGGATTTGCTACATCATCTCCTTCATATTTAAAATTATTAATACTTATTTCCCCTGAGTTTTTAATTCTTGCATAATTTTTTTTCTCAATTGCATTCATATCAAATGCTGTAGTAATATTAGCTTTTAAAACACCTTCCAATTGTTTTTCAATAGAAACAGGATACACTTTACTAATATTGGCAAGATTTATAATTCCGTTTGCTTTTAAATTTACAAATGGATTATTACTTAAATTAGACACATTTCCACTTGCATTAAAAATATCTTCATCAATTTTAAAAGACAATTTATTTGCTGCTAAATAAGTATCTTTTGCTAAACCAGTTTTGTTAATTATTTCAGCTTCTAAAAAAATATTTTTAACTGCCTTAGGCAAGTCTTTGTATTTAAACATGGCATTTTTAGAAGACATTGCTATGTTAAAACTGGGTATAGTATTATCAGATAAAGTTCCTTTAAAGAACCCATTCAAATCAAAATTCCCTTCAGTCTGAATTGATTTTAAATTTCCTGTAATTTCTTCAGGAAATAGACCTAATGCATTAGTAAATGAAGAAGTTGGAGTTTTAAAAGTTAAATCGTAAAGCTGATTGTTATTTACAAGCTGAATAAATCCTTGAAATTCTAGAGGCAGTTGATTAATAAACCCTTTGTTTTCTTTAAATGTGTATTTTAAATTATTAATATCTAACGCTAAAATGGCATTTAATTTTACAGCTATATTTTTTAAAAAAGAGGTATTATTTACAATTAAAGATAATATAGCTTCAGTATTGGTATCTAGATTAAAAATATCATTTCCAAAATTACCTTTTCCTGTATGATAAATACTATCTAAATTTACTTCGTTATTTGTTGTTTTATCTACATAACGAAAATGCATATTAGACAATTCATAAGCATTAATATCAAATGAAAAAGAATTATTAGTAGTTGAATTTGTGTTTGTTTCTTTTTTTATTGCGATGTCATAGTTACCTATATTATCTTCATTTATTAGAATATTTACAAAGCCATTTTCAGATTTTATACTATTAATTTTAATAGGTTCATTTGTTTTAAATAGTTCAAAAAGACCCATATTTAAATATAAGTGTTCTGCACTATATAAAGTGTCTCCTAAAAAAGGTGCTTTATTAGTAACTGCAACATGATTTAAGGATAAACTTAAAGAAGGAAAATTTGAAAAAATAATCAAGTCTGAATCTTTATAAGAAACAGTTGCATTTAGATTATTATTTGCTGTTTTTGTGACCAAAGCCACGATTTTATCTTAAAATAATACAGGTATAGATAATACCCCAATAAGTAGCACAATAAAAAAACACCTGCAGCCCATTTTAAAATCTTTTTCTTTGTTGAGTTTTTTATCTCTTTTTCCATATTAGTATTGCTCAAATTTTATACAACAAAATTACATGAAACTCACTAAGTTCTAAGTGAATTTGATGTTAATTATAACTCAAAAAAAATCCAATCATAAAAAATGAATGGATTTTTAAATAAATATTTTAAATAATTTTATTTCTGGTATTTTTCTATAGTTTGTTGATATTGTTCCATAAAAACATCCCAATCTGTAGTAGCTAAACTGTAAATTCTATACACAAAGTAAAGTCCATTAATTACTAATGTTACTAGAGCAAATGTTTTAGCATTATTCATAGCAGTAATATCTTCTGGTTCATAATCTTCAGGATTTAATTCTGCTTCTTTCATTTTTTTGTTAGCAATTAAAAAAGAAGGTAAAGCAAATAATATTCCTAGACCTGCAAAACATCAGCAAACAATACTTATAGAAGATAATACATAGATAAGAGTTGTGTTTAGTTTTTTCATTTTTTGGAATTAAATAGTTGTTTTTATTAGGTAGTTAATTATCATTAAAGATAAATTGATGTAAGCTAATCTACTAATTATTTTTTTAGAATTTTTAAATTTCATTTTAAAATTTAAGAGTATAAAACCAAAAAAGAGTAGTAGTGTATAAATTGCAGAATACATTTTAAATGCACTTAAAAAATCACCATGAATAAGTAATATTAAAGATCTTTGAAGTCCACAACCCAGACAAGTAAAACCAAAAAAAGTTTTACTAAAACAAGGTATCATGTAATTTTCTATGTTTATTAACATTTTTATTTAAACATATCCATTCCTGGAATATTTGGCATACCACTTTTTGCAGCAATTGCCATTTCGTTTTCATTTATTTGAGAAGCTTTCTCAATAGCCTTATTAAGAGTTATAATTAAGTAATCTTCTAATTCTTCTGCATCATGTAACAAAGAATCGTCAATAGAAATTGTTTTAATTTTTCTATTAGCAGTTAGCGTTACTTTTATTTTGTTATCAGATGATGATTCATCAACTAAAACTGTATCTAATCTTTTTTTAGTTTCCTCAACTTTCTGTTGAGCTTCTTTTAATTTACCCATCATTCCTGAGATATCTCCAAACATAATTTCAATTTTAAAAGTTATATAACAAAATTACTAAATTCAATATAATTTGGAAGCTGAATGATTTGATATTTTTTGTGATATCAATATTAATAAGTCTTATTTTTGCAACTGCTTTTAAAAAAAGATCTATAGTATATGAAAAGTACGGATGCAAAATATCCAATAGCAGAAAAAAAGCCAAAAAAACTTGTAAAACACGGAGATGTTAGAGTTGATAATTATTTTTGGATGCGTTTATCTGATGAACAAAAATTAGCTCCTGTTAAAGATGCTCATACTCAAAAAGTAATAAATTATTTAGAGGCAGAGAACGATTATCATGATAAAATAACAGCTTATACCAAGAATTTTGAAGAAGAATTATTCTTAGAAATGAAAGGTAGGATTAAAGAAGATGATGCAACTGTACCTTATAAAGATAATGGCTATTTCTATATAACTCGTTACGAAAAAGAAAAACAATACCCTATTTACAGTAGAAAAAAAGAACATTTAGAAGCTGAAGAACAAATTATGTTTGATGTTAACCAAATGTCTAAAGGTTATGAGTATTATAAATTAGGAGGTTTAAATATATCACCCAATAATAAATTAGCAGTTTTTGCAACAGATACAGTTAGTAGAAGACAATATTTTTTAAGAATTAAAAACTTAGAAACTGAAGAAATTTATAAGGATATTATTGACAATACAACTGGTGGTTCTGTTTGGGCAAATGATAATAAAACTATCTTTTACACTAAAAAAAATCCTGTTACTTTAAGAAGTGAAAAGATTTACAGACATGTATTAGGCACACCAACTTCAGAAGATGTAGAAGTGTATCATGAAAAAGATGAAACATTTGGTACATATGTAACCATTTCAAAATCTAAGAAATACATTATTATTGGCTCTTATAGCACAACTTCTACTGAAGCTCAATTTTTAGAAGCAGATAACCCTACAGGTGAATTTAAAATTTTACAACCAAGAGTAAAAGACTTAGAATATAATGTAGAGCATTATAAAGAAAATTTTTATTTGCTTACAAATAAAGATAAAGCTACCAATTTTAAGTTGATGAAAACTCCTGTAACTAAAACAACTTTAGAAAATTGGATAGATGTTATACCTCATAGAGAGGATACTTTATTAGAAGATTTTTCCATTTTTAAAGAGTATTTAGTTTTAGAAGAACGTAGTAATGGATTAAATAAAGTTAGAATAAAACGTTGGGATAACAAAGAAGATTACTATTTACCTTTTAATGAAGATACTTATTCTGTAGGTGTTTATGGTAATCCAGAATTTGACACAGATATTATAAGATATTCTTACAATTCTTTTACTACTCCAAGTTCTATCATCGATTTTAATATGAATGATAAAACTAAAGACATTAAAAAAGAACAAGAAGTATTAGGAGGTAAGTTTAAAAAAGAAAATTATATAAGTAAAAGAGTTTGGGCACCTGCAAGAGATGGAAAAAAAGTAGCAATTTCTTTAGTTTATCATAAAGACACTCAACTAAATGAAAACACACCTTTATTACAATATGCCTATGGTTCTTATGGGTATACAATTCCTGATAGTTTTTCTACAACAAGATTAAGTTTATTAGATAGAGGATTTGTTTATGCTTTAGCACATATTAGAGGAAGCGAATATTTAGGACGTAATTGGTATGAAGATGGTAAGATGCTAAACAAAAAAAATACATTTACAGATTTTATAGATTGTTCTAAATATTTAATTGTTAATAAATATACATCTTCAAAGCATTTATATGCAATGGGTGGTTCTGCTGGAGGTTTATTAATGGGAGCCATTATTAATATGAATCCTGAGTTATATAATGGTATTATTGCTGCAGTACCTTTTGTAGACGTTATTTCAACCATGTTAGATGATAGTATTCCTTTAACTACAGGTGAGTATGATGAGTGGGGAAATCCAAATGATAAAGATTTTTACGATTACATAAAATCTTATTCACCTTATGATCAAGTAGATTCTAAAGCATACCCAAACATGCTAGTTACAACTGGTTTTCATGATTCTCAAGTACAATATTGGGAGCCAGCAAAATGGGTAGCTAAATTACGTGAACTAAAAACTGATGATAATTTATTACTTTTAAGAACTAATATGGGTGCAGGACATGGAGGAGCTTCAGGACGTTTTGAAGCTTTAAAAGAGACTGCCAAAGATTATACTTTTATTCTAGCTTTAGAAAATAAGTTAGAAGATTAGGTAATAAAGACCAAACTGAATTTTGTAAATCCAATTTCAAATGTATTTTTACAATCGGTTTAAGAAACAAACATGACAAGAAATCAAAATATAGTTGATTCTATTTTAAATTTAGTAGGTGAAACTCCCTTAGTAAAATTAAATAGAGTAGCTAAACATTTTAAAGGTTCTTATTTTGCAAAACTAGAAGCATTTAATCCTGGTTTATCACAAAAAGATAGAATTGCCCTTCACATTATAGAAAACGCAGAAAAAAAGGGAATTATAAAAAAGAATTCTACAATAGTTGAAACTACATCTGGTAACACAGGTTACAGTTTAGCTATGATTAGTTTGGTAAAAGGCTATAAATGTATTTTAGCTGTATCAGACAAATCATCTCAAGATAAAATAGATTTATTAAAGACAATGGGAGCAGAGGTGCATGTTTGTCCTGCTAATGTTCCTGCAGATGATTCAAGGTCTTATTACGAAGTTGCTAAAAGAATACATAAAGAAACAAAAGATTCAGTTTATATTAATCAATATTTTAATGAACTTAATATTGATGCTCATTATAAAACTACAGGTCCAGAAATTTGGCAACAAACTCAAGGTAAAATTACCCATTTAGTGGTTGCAAGTGGAACAGGAGGCACCATTTCTGGTACAGGAAGATATTTAAAAGAACAAAATCCTGATATAAAAATATTAGGAGTAGATGCTGTAGGTTCTGTTTTAAAAAAATATCATGAAACAGGTAAGCTAGATATGAATGAAGTCTCACCTTATAAGATTGAAGGTTTAGGTAAAAATTTAATTCCTACAGCTACCGATTTTAGTGTGATAGATGAATATCAAAAAGTAACAGATAAAGATGCTGCATTTGCTTCAAAAGAAATTTTAAATAATGAAGGTATTTTTTGTGGATATACTTGTGGTGCAGTTTTACAAGCTACAAAACAGTATAATGACTTAGGTTATTTTAATGACAACAGCTTTGTTGTATTAGTGTTTCCTGATCATGGATCTAGATATATGAATAAGATTTACAGTGATTCTTGGATGAAAGAACAAGGGTTTGTTTAATCAATTATTCTATTTTTTACACAATTTGATAAACTGTAAAAAAAGCAGTTACTTTGTAAATTGTAAAAATCAAAAATTTAAGCATGGCATCAGATTTATTTGAGAGAATAAAAGTAGATAAAGGACCTTTAGGAAAATGGGCTGATAAGGCAGAAGGATATTATGTTTTTCCAAAATTGGAAGGACCAATTTCTAACAGAATGTCTTTTAATGGTAAGAAAGTTGTTACTTGGAGTATTAATGATTATTTAGGTTTAGCTAATCATCCAGAAATTTTAAAAGTTGATGGTGAAGCTGCAATGGAGCATGGAATGGCTTATCCTATGGGTGCTAGAATGATGTCTGGCCATACACCTTTACATGAGCAATTAGAGCGTGAATGTGCAGAATTTGTAAATAAAGAAAAAGCATACTTATTAAATTTTGGTTACCAAGGAATAATGTCTGCAATAGATGCTTTGGTTACTAAAAATGACGTTATTGTTTATGACATAGATACACACGCATGTATTATAGATGGTGTTCGTTTACATTCTGGTAAACGTTTTGTATATCGTCATAATGATATGGAAAGCTTTGAAAAGAATATTAAGCGTGCTAAAAAAATGGCAGATAAAACTGGTGGAGGAATTTTAGTAATTTCTGAAGGAGTTTTTGGAATGCGTGGAGAACAAGGTCGTTTAAAAGAAATTGTATCTTTTAAAGAAGAATATGGTTTTAGACTTTTAGTTGATGATGCACATGGTTTTGGAACACTTGGAGAAGGAGGTAAAGGTACTGGTTTTGAACAAGGAGTACAGGACGAAATTGATGTTTATTTTGCAACTTTTGCAAAATCTATGGCAGGTATAGGTGCTTTTTTAGCAGGAGACAAAGATGTAATTCAGTTTTTACAATACAATTTACGATCACAAATGTTTGCAAAATCATTACCTATGGCAATGGTTAAAGGTGCATTAAAACGTTTAGATATGATTCGTACAATGCCAGAATTAAAAGAAAAGCTTTGGCAAAATACTAATGCTTTACAATCTGGTTTACGAAATGCTGGTTTCGATTTAGGAACAACGCAAACTTGTATTACACCAGTTTTCTTAAAAGGAGATATACCAGAAGCAATGGCTATGGTTAACGATTTAAGAGAGAATCATGGAATCTTTTGTTCAATTGTTGTTTATCCAGTTATACCAAAAGGTTTAATTATTTTAAGATTAATACCAACTGCTTCTCATACACAAGAAGATATAGACGAAACAATAACAGCTTTTTCTGCAATCAGAGAAAAATTAGAAAATGGAACTTATAAAAGAATTGCAGCACAAATGGTGTAATTTTTAAAAATACTAAAAAAACCATATTAAAAACATTGCTTTTTTATCCATAATACGCTAATTTTTTAAAAAATAGCTTATAGTTAATAATTTTTATATTTTAGAGTAATATAATAAAGAAATCAGTAGTTTAAATAATTTTTAGGGGTATTAATTTAAAACTACTGTACATGGAGAGCTGTGAAATCAGCTCTTTTTTGTTTGATAGAAAACCCAAAGATATTCTCTTTGGGTTTTTTAATTAACTTTTTTAGGGATATTAGAATCTATATTGGAAACCACCATAGATGCCAAATGGATGGCCAGGTCTTAATCCTGCAGGTACTCTTGAAGCTGCATAAGTAACGTCGAATAAATTGATTACGTTAGCAGTTAAACCAAATTTTTCATTAATAATATACTTAGCAGATGCATCTATAATAAAGTTAGATGCTACCAACTCATTTATAGGTATTGTTCCATTACCAGCCATTGTTCTAAAAGCTCCATTGTAGCGTACATTTATGTTAATTTCATATTTTTTGTGCTCAATAGAAAATCTTGTATTAAATTGATGTTTTGGAATATATGGTAATTCATCCCCAACAGCAACAGTTCCCCAAATACTATTTGAGCTTCCAAAACTATTTTCAAATTCTGTATTTGTATATGTATAACCAAAAATTATAGGTAAAGACACCTTACTGTTTGCATTAGAAAAATTATAATTTAATAATAACTCTAAACCATTTACAATCACTTCACCAGCATTAAACTGATCAAGTGAACCAGTACCTCCAGTTGCAGCTAAATCGCTTCCTAAAAGGTTTGAATAGTCGTTATAGAAACCAACAATTTCTCCATTTAATTTACCAGCTCTAAAACGTGTTCCTAATTCATAGTTTATACTTTCTTCTGTTTGTTCACCAACTTGATTTCCTGGAGGCGAAAATCCTTTATGAATACCACCAAATAGTGAAAAATCATTGTTGAATTGATAATTAGCACCCATTCCAGGAATAAATACATCAACAGTATTTTCTCTTGTCGCTAAATTAACTCCACTTCTTGTAGTATCATTTTTTCCATAATCAACCCTTTCCAAAGTTATGTTTTCATAACGTATTCCAGGAGTAAAGGTCCAGTTTTTGTATTTTAATTTATAAGTAATGTAGGATGCATATGCGTTTGCACTACTTATTCTGTTTGCGTCTGTTCCAGGAGTTCCAGCCGTAGTTAAATTTAAAATTCCAGTATTAGATATACCATATCTGTCTACCCATTGAAATCTATCTTCTTCATCATAATGATAACGTAATCCGACTTCGATATCATGAAATGCATTCTCTGTATACCAATGATAGTCTAATTTAGTTTGTAAACCTTGTGAATAGTATTTTCTATTATTTGCTTTTAAAGCAATTGCATCAGATGCAGAATTAACAGTACCATTTACCACATTATAGTAATCAGAAAAAGTTATAGGATCTTCTAAAATGTTTGATAAACTTTCTGTGTTTCCATTTATAGTAACATCATTTAATTTATGCCAGTTTCTTGCAAAATTATTTCTATAGGCTTGTGTAGTTAATCTTATATTCTCTTTAAAATCAATAGTATATGTAATTACATACTGAGAATGATCTGTTGTCATTTTATCATTATTCGAAGAAGGATATCTGTAGAAAGGGTTTGTGTCAAAATCATTCTGACTTAAACCCAAATATGTCTCATTACCAACTTCATCACTATACTGAAATTTAAATTCTAAACGTTGTTTAATAATTGCATTAGGAAATATTTTAGCACTAATTTTAGCTACGATATCATTTTTATTGAAGCCAGTGTTTTTTTCACTGGGTAAATGTTTAAATCCATCAGAACCATAATTTAAATATTCTAATACATAGCCAATATTTCCAGAAGTACCTCCAATTTTCGCATGCAATTGATTGGTATTAAAACTTCCATAACTAGCTCTAACACTTCCACTAAATTTAGTAGGAATTTGTGCAGAAATCATATTAATAGCACCACCAGTTGTAAAAGGTCCATATTGTACTTGACTACTTCCTTTTAAAACTTCAACAGCTTCCATTCTTGCTATTGTTGGAAAATAGTATGCTGAAGAAGAACTATATGGAGCAGGAGCAGCTAAAATTCCATCTTCCATAATTGTAATTTTAGCACTTCTTTGAGGAGAAGTACCTCTTAAACTAATATTAGGTCTTAATCCAAAGCCATCTTCTTCATAAAGGGTAACTCCTGGTATCGATTTTAAAACTCTATTTACATCTGTAAAATTAAATTTTTGTAATTCTTTCGTTGACAAATAAAAAGCAGAACCAGTTCTGTTTTTAGCAACATATTTGTTACCTAATATTTTGTTTGCAGAAATTATTATTTCGTCTAATTTTTGAATAGAATCTAATGAATTTTTCTTTTTCTTGTTTTCTTGTGATGATAAACTTATTGTAAATAAGGTAGTTAACAATAATATTGATCTCTTCATTTTATTTAGATTAATTTTAAATAGTTTTTTTCGGATGCAAATATATAGCCTAAAATAGATTTAACAAAGTTTATTTAGAATAAATAAAAATAAAAATTCATAACATATTCATTTTTAACAAGATGAAATATTGATTTTTTATTTTTAATCAAATTTAGAATTTAAAATGAATCTAAATAATCGAATTGTTTTTAGATATTTTTAAAACTCTTAGTTAGTTTGTAATTTTATAAAAAAAAGTATGTTCAATTCTATTAATTTACAAGAAGTTTTAGAGAAGCAAAGAGATAGAAAGTTCAAAGAAGAAAATGTATTAGATTTCTATCAAAAATTTTTTTTAGAAGTAGACAAACAAAGAGAATCTACTTTAAATGAATTAAAAAGTACATCTAAAAATACTTATAATAATTTTGATATCAATAAGGTTGAAACAAATGCTATATTTCATATTTCTGATATAAAAAAGTTATGTGCAGATTACAGGCTTAGATTTTTAGACACAGTTTTTTTTAAAGATGAATATCCAAAAGAAGCTATAACTAAAATTCATGAATTAGAAAACTTGCACAATACTACTTTAAGTAGTTTTAAAATTGTTGCTCCAATTGATGTTTTTAAATTAAGAAAAGCAGATGATCCTTTATTATTTGCACCAATGGGTAATGGTTATTATTATTTAATACATAAATGGGGTAATGATGTAAACCCTTTTAGAAAATTAAGATACTGGTCTGTTAAAAATATAGAAAACTTATTAATCTCGATGGCACTTTTTAGTATTATTTGTACTGCTTTAACATATCCATTTTTTATTAAAAGAGAACCAGATTTTGGTTATTTGTTAATGTTATTTATGTTTTTCTTTAAAGGCGTAGTAGGTTGTTTTTTTATATTTTTTGGTGGTTCAGGAAAGAATTTTAATGAATATTCTTGGCAAAGCCAATATGATAAAATTAGATAACAATAATTTAAAGTCTATCAATATATTAAATCAATTATATGTTGTAAATTTGTTCGCAATTAAATTTTAATTGCGATGCTTTCACACGAAAACAAAATATTAGGAGAGGGTTTAACCTATGATGATGTACTTTTAGTACCAGCTTTCTCTAGAGTTCTACCTAGAGAAGTAAGTATTCAAACCAAATTCACAAGAAATATTACTATTAATGTACCAATAGTTTCAGCAGCTATGGATACTGTAACAGAATCTGCTTTAGCCATTGCTATGGCTAGAGAAGGAGGTATAGGTGTATTACATAAAAATATGACTATTGAACAACAGGCTTTAGAAGTAAGAAAAGTTAAGAGAGCAGAAAGTGGAATGATTTTAGATCCTGTTACTTTACCATTAACAGCGGTTGTAGGTGATGCAAATAATAACATGCGTGAGCATAGTATTGGTGGTATACCTGTTGTAGATCAAGAAGGTACATTAAAAGGGATTGTAACTAATAGAGATTTACGATTTGAGCATAATCAAGCAAGGCCAATAGTAGAAGTAATGACAAGTAAAAACTTAATTACAGCTTCTGTAGGGACTTCTTTAAAAGATGCAGAAAAAATTCTTCAGAAAAATAAAATTGAAAAACTTTTAATTGTAGATGATAATTACAAATTAAAAGGATTAATTACATTTAGAGATATAACTAAAGTTACTCAAAAACCAATTGCCAATAAAGATTCTTATGGTAGGTTAAGAGTTGCAGCAGCAATTGGAGTTACTGGAGATGCTGTTGAAAGGGCAGAGGCTCTTGTAAATGCTGGTGTAGATGCAGTGATTATAGATACAGCACATGGACATACAGAAGGTGTCGTAAATGTACTAAGAGAAATTAAATCAAAATTTAAACAGTTAGATGTTGTTGTAGGTAACATTGCAACTCCTGAAGCTGCTAAATTTTTAGTTGATGCTGGTGCAGATGCTGTTAAAGTTGGAATTGGTCCTGGTTCTATTTGTACTACAAGAGTAGTTGCTGGTGTTGGTTTTCCTCAATTTTCAGCTGTATTAGAAGTTGCAAATGCCATAAAAGGAACAGGAGTACCTGTTATTGCTGATGGTGGTATTCGTTATACAGGTGATATTCCAAAAGCAATTGCAGCAGGTGCAGATACTGTAATGTTAGGTTCTCTATTAGCAGGAACAAAAGAATCTCCTGGAGAAACCATTATTTACGAAGGAAGAAAATTTAAGTCTTACAGAGGAATGGGGTCTGTTGAAGCTATGAAACAAGGTTCAAAAGATCGTTATTTTCAAGATGTAGAAGATGATATTAAAAAACTTGTTCCAGAAGGAATTGTAGGAAGAGTTCCTTACAAAGGTGAGTTATTTGAAACCATGCACCAATTTATTGGAGGTTTAAGAGCTGGTATGGGATATTGTGGAGCTAAGGATGTAGAAACACTTAAAGAAAATGGAACGTTTATAAGAATTACTTCAAGTGGTATTACAGAAAGTCATCCACATGATGTAGCAATTACCAAAGAAGCTCCTAATTATAGCAGGAGATAAATTAAGTAAAAAAAGCCAGCAAATTTGCTGGCTTTTTTTTTATTTAATTGGAATTTTTATTTCGTATAACTTTCTACTCTTATTATTTAATTTGTTTTCTCTTAACCAAGGATTATGAATTTTAAATTCTTTATATGTTAATCCATATCCTTTAGCAAAAGAAGTAATATTAGAAATCGCAGTGTCTACTTTTACTGTATATGTTTTTGGTAATGTATATAAATCTTTTTCCTCTAATAAAAAACCATATTTTTTAGGGTTATTTATAATTTCTTTTAAAGCTAAAATTCTAAATACATACCTTTCTGTTTCATCTGGTAAAAGCGCATCATAATAATTAGAAACTTGTTGTGTTTCTAATCTTTTAGCTACTCCATAATTACCTGCATTATAAGCTGCAGCAGCTAAAGTCCAACTTCCAAAACGTTCTCTAGATTTTATTAAATACTCTGCAGCTACTTTTGTAGATTTTTCAATATGATAACGTTCATCTACATTATTATTAATTTCAAGACCAAATTCTCTACCTGTTTTTTTCATAAAATGCCACATTCCTGCAGCTCCTGCTGTAGAAGTTTCATCTGTAAATCCACTTTCTGCTAAAGCAAGAAATTTAAAATCATCTGGTAAACCATATTTTTTTAGTAATGGCTCTATAATTGGAAAATATTTATTAGCTCTTTTCATTAATAGCAAACCATTAGATTGCCAGTAAGTATTTACTAACAATTCTCTATCCATACGTTCTTTTACATCAGGAATTTCTAAAGGAACTCTTTCTTCAGCTAAATTTATATATTTAGGTAACTCAAGAGCTTTTATTTTATAATTTTCATGTGTATTTGTTTGATCATTATCATTTATAACATCAACTTTATCTGGACTTACAGCATTATAAAATAAAATGGAAACAATTACTACAGCTATTATATTTATGAAGTGTAAAGGTTTTTTCATAGGTGTTTATATTATTATTTAAAAGTAAGTATAATATCGAAATTATGTAGTTAAAGTCGTGTGAATTATTTCAGATATCTTTTTAGCTTTTGTTATAATCATAACATGAGTTCCATTTTCTATTTCTATAAAATTACTAATATTTTGAACAGGAAAAACATGATCTTTAGTACCATGTATATGAATTGTATTTGGCAAGGGTTCTTCTTGTTGCCAATGCAAAACATTATGAATAGACCATTTTAGATAGGTTTCATTTCTTTCAGATAAATATTTTTTATAAATTTTAGCTCTCTTTTTAAGTGATTTACCAAGAAAAAATTTAGCATAATCCTCAAAATTGCTTACTAGTTTAGTAGGGAATAGCTTATACAACTTACTCATACTAGCAACTTTAAATCTTTTTGGAAACTCATGATGAGTTTTAACACTAGAAATAAGTATAATTTTTTTTACATCTAAAAATTTACTCATTTCTTGAACCATAATACCACCAAAAGAAACACCAACTAAGACACATTTTTTATGTTCAATTTTATCACACATTCTCATTGCGTAATTAGTAATAGTTTCTTCTAAGGCTAGTGGCTTAATCCATTGTAAAAGATGAAGCTCATATAGACTTTTATCAAGATTAATATTTTCAAAAATTTCTGGTCCAGCAGCCAAACCAGGCATAAAGTAGATATGTGTTTTTGTCATTTATTTTAAATGTTTTGCAAATACAATATTGCAAATTTTATACCAATTTATACAATGACTGATTGTTTTACAAAATCAAATCTAACTAAACCATCAGAATCAATTTCTGTAAGTTTAATGGTATGTAAGGTATTCACTAAATCAGGATTCCATGGAGTTTTTACTTTTATATAATTTTCTGTAAATCCGTTAATATATCCTTCTTTATTTTCACTTTCAAAAAGAACAGTTAAGGTATTGCCTAATTGACTTTCATAAAAAGCTCTTCGTTTTTTTACAGACAAACCACGTAACATTTTACTACGTTTTGCACGTACTTTTTTTGGTACAACACCTTCCATTTCTACAGCCTCTGTATTTGGTCTTTCAGAATAAGTAAAAACGTGTAAATACGAAATATCTAAATCATTTAAATAGTTATAAGTTTCTAAAAATAATTTGTTTGTTTCTCCTGGAAAACCAACAATAACGTCTACTCCAATGCAAGCATTTGGCATTACTTCTTTAATTTTAGAAACTCTATCTGTATATACTTTTCTTAAGTACCTTCTTTTCATTTTCTTTAAAAGCTCATCACTTCCAGATTGTAATGGTATATGAAAATGTGGTACAAAAGAGTTTGATTTAGAAACAAAATCTATAGTTTCATCTTTAAGTAAATTAGGTTCAATAGAAGAAATTCTTAACCTGTGAATTCCATTAACTTTATCTAATTCTTTGACTAATTCTAAAAATGTATGTTCGTGTTTTTTATTCCCAAATTCACCTTTTCCATAATCACCAATATTAACACCAGTTAACACAATTTCTTTAATCCCTTTAGAAGATATTTCTTTAGCATTATGAATCACGTTTTCTAAAGTATCGCTTCTAGAAATACCTCTAGCTAAAGGAATTGTACAGTAAGTACATTTGTAATCACAACCATCTTGTACCTTTAAAAAAGCACGAGTTCTATCTCCAATAGAGTAAGAACCCACATAAAAATCTGCATCAGAAATTTCACAAGAATGGACTTCTCCAACATCATTTTTAGATAAATCATTAATATAACTAGTTACATTAAACTTTTCTGTTGCACCTAACACTAAATCTACGCCATCAACAGCTGCTAATTCTTCAGGTTTTAATTGCGCGTAACAACCTACAGCAATTAAAAAAGCATCTTCATTCTTTTTTAATGCTTGTTTTACAATCGTTTTAAAGCGTTTGTCTGCATTATCTGTAACAGAACAAGTATTTATTACATAAATATCTGCAGAATCTTCAAATTCAACTCTTTTAAAACCTTCATTTGTAAAGTTTCGAGCAATAGTAGAAGTTTCAGAAAAGTTTAATTTACATCCTAAAAAGCTACTTTTTTCTCATCCATCATTAATGTATCTTTAGCACTTGCAAAAGTAGTATATTATTCATGATTTTTGAAACAGAAAGGCTAATAGTTAGAAAGTTAAAAGTAAATGATTTAGCTTCTTTTCACAATTTAGAAAGTAACCCTAATGTGTTGCGTTTTGCTGATGGTGAAGTAAAATCTTTAAGAGATAATAAAAAAGAATTAAGTTTATTAATAAATAAATATGATATTATTGATAATGATTTTTGGATTTACGCTATAGATAGAAAAACTGACTCTATATTTATTGGAACAGTTGCTTTTGTAAAAGATGATAAAGATGATGAAATAGGATATCGTTTTATTGAAGATTTTTGGGGAAAAGGATATGGTTTAGAAATATGTAATGGTATTTTACAATACGCAAAGCTGATAGGTAAAAACAAATTAATTGGCTATGTAGTTGAAGAAAATGTAGCCTCTTTAAAAATATTAGAAAAAGTAGGTTTTAAAAAAGTGAATACTTTTACAAATAAAGAAAATCAGAAAGAAATAAAATATCAAATAATATTATGATAGTAGACCATTTAGAGCCTCCTTATTATGCTGTTATTTTTACTACAATTGCAAATGAAAATCTGGAAGGGTATCTTGAAACTGCAGAAAGAATGGAAGAATTAGCAAGAGAACAAAATGGATTTTTAGGAATAGAATCTGCGAGAAAAGAAATTGGAATTACAGTTTCTTATTGGCAAAATTTAGATGATATTTCAGCATGGAAAAACAACATTGATCATACAGAAGCTAGAAATTTAGGAAGAGAGAAGTGGTATAAAAAATACCAACTAAGAATATGCAAAGTAGTAAGAGAATATGGATTTGAAAAATAATATATGTACGCTAAACTTCAGGCTATAGCTGAGAAATTCATCAGCAAAAAAAACATTTATAAATACGGGTTTAATTATTCTCCAATGTATAGAAGATCTACAGGAAGAGTAATTTTTGTTTCTGAAAATTTGCATAAAGTAATAGTTCGTATTAAACTAAGTTACAAGAATAGTAATTATGTTGGCTCTATATTTGGTGGTAGTTTACTTTCTGCTTCAGATCCTATTTTTATGATTCAGTTACTTAATATTTTAGGAAATTCTTATGTAGTTTGGGATAAAGCAACTACTATAAGATTTAAAAAACCTGCAAAACAACATTGCTTTATAGATTTTATTTTTACTTGTGAAGAAATAGAGGATATTAAAAAACAAGTAAAAGAAGATAATAAAATAGACATTGTAAAAAAGATACAAATTACAAACAAAGATAAATCTGTTGTTTTTGCTGAAATAGATAAAACAATTTATATTGCTGATAAAGAGTATTATAAATTAAAAAGAAAGAATAAAAGCTCTACATTAATATCTAGCTATTAGCTTTATGAATAATCTTATTAAAACAGATGTTTGCATTATTGGTGCTGGTCCTTCAGGTTCAGCAACATCTATTATGTTGTCAAAGGAGAAAATTCATCATTATATCATAGATAAAGCTGTTTTTCCTAGAGATAAAACTTGTGGTGATGGTCTAATTTTATATGCTTATAAATCTTTAAAAACATTAGGAGAAGAAATATTCAATGGTTTTTTAGAACATCCAAAAATATTACATTCTAACAGCATTAGATTGCATATTAATAATGATTTAAATATAAATTTTAAAGAATCTAAGGATAGAGATATGGTTATCTCTTATGCAAAAAGAATAGATTTTGATAACTTTTTGGTAGAAAAAATTTCAAACGATTTTGCTTTTAAAGAGTTTGGTAATGGTGTTTAAAATTTAGAAAAAACAGAAAAAGGAATATTAGTAACACTTAAAGATAATAAGCAAATTTTAGCAAAAATTGTTGTTGGTGCAGATGGAGTTAATTCTTTAGTTTCTCGAAAATTAATTAAACAAAAACCAGATACAAAATATAAATCAACCTTTATAAGCGCTTACTTTAAAAATGTTGATGATCTGCCAAAAGATAATGAGGCAGAAATACGTATTGTTTATAAAAAAATACCTTTGTTTTTTTATATTTTTCCACTTTCTGATGGAACAGTAAATGTGAGTTTAGGAGCTAGAACAGATAAACTAAATAAATATAATATTAATTTACTAGAAGAAGTTGATCATATTTTAAATTCACATGAAAAAGTAAAACATAAATTTAAAATAGCTTCTATTACTAGTAAATGGCGTGGTTGGGTGATTCCTTTTCATTTTGGTAAACAACAAGTTTTTGGAGATAATTTTTTATTAGTGGGTGATGCAGCTGGATTAGCAAATGCATACTATAAAGAAGGCGTTGGGACAGGTATGATGTCTGGTATTTTAGCAGTAAAAACAATTAAAGAAGCTATTAGAATAAATGATTTTTTAAGTAAAACTTTAAATAAACATCAAAAGAATTTAAAAAGTGAATTTGGCAAATTATTGAAATTTATTTATTTTACTTTAAGATTAATGAGGTTTAAACAAATATTCTATAGAATTGTTTCTTTATTTAAAAAGAGAGTAGAGAGGAAATCAGAAAAAATGATAATTAAAAGAAGTTATTAATTTTTTAAAAACTGATATTAGTTAAAATAGGAAAATGATCAGAGTTTTGCTGTTTTTGAAAAGATTGGTATGAGTTTACAGATACATTTTTATCTGTTAGTATAAAATCGATTCTTAAAGGAAACCAATAATTAAAAGTTTTACCAAAACCCTCACCAGATTCTAAAAACGTATCTTTTTTATCATTAGCTATTTGATTATATACCCAAGAATAGCTTGTGTTATTAAAATCACCAGCAACTATTTTTTTACCTTTCCAAGTTTTTTCGTGTTCTAAAAATACTTTAGTTTGTTCAGCTTGTACTTTAAAACTTTCTTTTAATCTAGCAATTAGTTTTTCTGAATTTTCTTGACCAAAATTCTCTTCATTAGTGTTTAGTTGTAAAGATTGTAAATGAAAATTATAAATCCTAACTGTATCTTTTTCTTTTATTATATCAATAAAAATAATGTTGTTAGAAGTGTTTTCTAAATTTAAAGAACCTTTATTAATAATTGGGTACTTAGAGTAAATTGCTAAGCCTATTTTATTATCTTTCTTTTGGGTTTTAATGTATTTATATTCATAATCTAGCTTTTCTTTCTCTAGAATATAATATTCCTGAAAAAGAACAATATCTGCATCTTTACTTTTTACAAAATTAATGATGTTTTTTCCAATACTATCATTGTCAATCCACTTCCAACGATTAAACATACGAACATTATAACTCATTATGCTTAACCCTTTTTCATTAGATAGTTCTTTGCCAGTAAATTGAATTAAACTAGAATTAAAAGTCCAGCCAATTGCTAAGATAAGTGTAGATAATAGTAATTGTTTTTTTAATTTAAAAAGCCAATACAATACAAATAAGCTATTTATTAATATTAAAGCTGGCACAAATAGACTTAATATCGCTAAGAAAGGAAATTTTTCTGGAGAAATGTATGGTAGAAGATAAGACACTAATAAGGCCAATGCTAATAGTGTATTAATAAAATATATAAATTTATCTATAATAGATAACTTTTTCATGCAATTTGAAAGTTATAATTACTTTTTTCCTTGTTTAAATAAAAAATCTTTTTCTTCTTTTGTTAATGTATCATAACCAGATTTGCTAATTTTATCTAAGATAGCATCAATTTTTACTTGATTAGAATTTGTGTTATTTACATTATTTTTTCTTTTAGTAGAAGATTTATAAACGGTTTTCATTTTTTTATTTTTTGATGAAAACATGCCCCATAAATTATTTAAAAAAGAAATTTCTTTATTACTAGCTCTAGAAACATATATAAATCCAAATAAAGCTCCACCTAAATGTGCAAAATGTCCACCTGCATTACTGCCTATTAATCCAAGAATATCTAAACCAATCCAAAATGCAGCCAAATACCATAATTTAACAAAGCCAATAAAACGCAATTTTATTTGATAGTTTGGCATATAGGTAGTAATACCTATAAAAATTGCAGAAATACCTGCTGAAGCACCCACTAAAACAGTAGATTTCCCTTCGAATAAAGGAAAATAATTTTGACTAAATAAAAAGAAAATTCCGCCAAAAAGAGTACCTAATATGTAAAAGTTTAAAAGTTGTTTTTCTGTAAAATATTCTAAAAACAGATTACCTATAAAGTAAAGTACAATCATGTTCATTAAAATGTGTAAAAAACCAGCATGTAAAAACCCATAAGATAAAATAGACCAAGGTTTTCTAAATAATGTATTAATATCATTATCTAATGAAAACCACTCCATGATAAAATTCATTTCTCCTTTATAAAGCCCTTGTAATACAGAGATTAAGAGTGTGCAAATAAATAATACAACATTAAGGTAAATAAGTTTTTCTACTATATTACCAGTATTATACCTGTATTTTAAATCTTTAATTATACTCATTAATATACTTTAAATTGATTTTTTTTCCAATACCAAGCAATTATAAATCCTATTAAAGCACCACCTATATGTGCAAAGTGAGCAATATTTCCAACAGAATAACGAGTCATTCCAAAAAATAAATCAAAAGCAATTAATATTGGAATAAAGTATTTTGCTGCAATTGGAACTGGAAAGAAAATTAATGCCAGCTTTGCTTCTTTAAAATATAAACCAAAAGCTACTAAAACACCATAAACAGCACCTGAAGCACCTACAGCAGGTGTATGATATAATGACCAAATTTTCTGAAATTGCTCTTGGGTAATTACTCCATCTAATCTATAGTCGTTTGTACTACCAGCTTTTAAAATTGCCATAATTTCATTTTCAGATAAACCAGCACCTAAAAATAATTCATAAATAGCATTAAATTGGTAATAATTAACCAATGTATAAATTAATGCTGCTCCAATACCTGCAGAGAAATAGAAAAAAATAAATTTATTTCTACCCCACATTCTTTCTAATGGTGTACCAAAAGCCCATAAACCATACATATTAAATAAAATATGAGGAAAACTACCATGTACAAACATATGAGTTACATATTGCCAAAACCCAAAATGTTCGTTTTTAGGAAAATGTAATGCAAGAATATTTGTAAAATCAAGTTGTAATAATTGTGGTGCAATAAATACAATTACATTTATTATAATTAGATGTTTTATGGCATCAGAAATTCTACTCATATCTTTTTAACTATTAAATAAGTTATCTATTTCGTTTAATGTTAGGGTTTTAAAAGTGCTTTTTCCAAAAGGAGAAATATTAGGCTCTTTACAAGAAAACAAATCGTTAACTAAAGCTTCTTGTTCTTTTTCAGATAACTTTGTACCTGTTTTAATGGCTAATGTTTTTGCAAAAGATTTAGCCATTACATCAAAATGAGAAAAACTTGTGTCTGGCACTTCTAAATTAATATCACTTAATAATTCTTCTAGAATTATGGTTATTTTACTTTCTGTTACAGATACTGGTATTCCTTTTATAGTTACACTATCTTTAGTAAATTCATCAAAAGAAAAACCTGCATTTTCTAATTCAGTTTTTATGGTATAAATCATTTCTATTTCTTGAGAAGAAAAAGAAATTTTAACAGGAAACAATAGTTGTTGGCTATTAGCCTCTTTTACAGTTATACTTTCTAAAAATTCTTCATATAAAATTCTTTGGTGAGCTAATGACTGATGTATTAAAACTACTCCAGATTTAATTAAACTCATTACGTACTTTCGCTGAATTTGAAATGTTTTTTGAACTTTATCTTCATTTTCTGTAAAAAGCTCTTCTTGTTTATCATCAGAGGTTAAAACAGAAGTATACAAAGATTCCCATTGTTCATTTTTTTGTTCTCTTTTAAATGGAAAACGAATTTCGCTTTGTTTAACCTCTTTAAAAGGATTAAAATCAGGATCTACCAAAACTTTTGGCACTGAAGCAGAACTGGTGTTTTTTGTTTGATGGTATGATGTATCTAAAGTAGCATCTCTTTCAAAATCTAAAACAGGTGCAATGCTGTATTGCCCTAAACTATGTTTAACAGTGGCTCTTAGCATAGCATATAAAGCCTTTTCATTATCGAACTTTATTTCTGTTTTTGTAGGATGAATATTAATATCTATAGTATGATTTGGAACTTTTAGATATAAAAAATAGGAGGGATGAGTACCTTGCTCTAATAAACCATCGAAAGCATTTACAACTGCATGATTTAGGTAAGAACTTTTTATAAATCTATCATTTACAAAAAAGAATTGTTCACCTCTTTTTCTTTTAGAGAATTCTGGTTTAGCTACAAAACCAGTAATATTTAAAATATCTGTTTGCTCATCTATTGGAACTAATTTTTCATTCATTTTAGCCCCAAAAACAGCAACAATTCGTTTTCTAAGATTTGTGCTTTTTAAGTGATAAACTTCGTTATTATTATGATGCAATAAAAAAGTAATACTTGGATGAGCTAAAACTACTCTTAAAAATTCATCAACAATATGCCTGGTTTCAACAGTGTCTGATTTTAAAAAATTTCTTCTTGCAGGTATATTGTAAAACAAGTTTTTAACAGCAATACTGGTTCCTTTAGCTGTATTTACAACATCTTGAGAAATTACTTTACTACCTTCAATTTTTATACAAGTACCTAATTCTTGATGTTCTTCTTTTGTTTTTAACTCAACATGAGCAATAGCAGCAATAGAAGCTAGAGCTTCACCTCTAAAACCTTTTGTTCCTAAATTAAATAAATCTTCAGCCTTTTTAATTTTAGATGTAGCATGTCTTTCAAAACACATTCTAGCATCAGTAACGCTCATTCCTTTACCATCATCAATAACCTGTATTAGTGTTTTACCAGCATCTTTTAATAATAGTTTTATGTTTGTTGCACCAGCATCAATGGCATTCTCTAGTAATTCTTTAACAACAGAAGCAGGCCTTTGTACGACTTCTCCTGCAGCAATTTGATTAGCTACATGATCTGGTAAAAGTTGAATAATATCTGACATTAGCTTTTGAAAAATATTGATAAATCAAAATCTATAATGTATAAGAATATAAATACTAAGATTAAAATGATGTATATTATTGTTTTGTTTAAACCTCCTTCACCAGATTTAAGTTCATCAATAGCGTCTGTAAACTTGGTTTTTAACCCTTTGTTAGTTCCTGTAGTTTTTCTAAACTTATCTAGTTTGTGTTCTATTTTATAAGGATTTCCATCGCCTTTATAATAGCGAGGTTGATAATCAAATTTTTTGTTTGTTCTTTTTAAAAATCCCATAATACTGTAAAATAATTGATAAATAATGATCATGAGAAATCAAATATTATACCATTATAAAGTAAGTCAAATTTAAAGAATTAAAAGGAATACATCAAAGATTGATGCTAAAAGAATTCTTAAAATAAAGTGTTTAAAAAGTAATTTAGAAACCTATACTTTCTTTAGGGCTGTCTATGTGTTTTAAAGCAGCCATTTTTACAGCAGCAACAGCACACTCAATACCTTTGTTACCTAATTTACCTCCAGATCTATCTAGAGATTGTTGTTTGGTATTATCTGTTAATACACAGAAGATAATAGGTACATCATACTTTACATTTAAGTCGATAATACCTTGAGTAACACCTTCGCAAACAAAATCGAAATGCTTTGTTTCACCTTGTATTACATTACCAATAGCAATAATGGCATCTACTTTTTCAGATTGAATCATTTTTTTACAACCATACACTAACTCAAAACTTCCAGGAACATCCCAAGAAATAATGTTATTTTTTTCTGTACCACAATCAATTAAAGTATCAATTGCGCCTTTGTGTAAGTTTTGTGTAATCTCTGGATTCCATTCAGAAACAACAATCCCAAATCGAAAAGATTTCGCATTTGGGATTGTAGCTTTATCATAATAAGATAAATTTGTTGTAGCCATCTTTACTAATTAGCTTTTAGTTAGCTGCATACTTAGCAGCATTTATAAATTTATCTATGTTGTTACCTTGATCAGAATTAGGATAATTATCTTTAATTCTTGTAAATAAAGTTTCTGCTTTACTATAATCTTTTAATAACATTGCTGTTTGACCTGCTTTGTATAAAAATAGAGGAGTTGTAAACTCATTATCTTTTTTATTAGCAGCTTTTTCGTAGTAATCTAAAGCATCTTCTTGTTGATCGATATCAGAAAAAGCGTCTCCAATTGCACCTAAAGCTACAGGACCTAACATTTCATCATCAGAATTAAATTTGCTTAAATACTCAATAGCTTTATCGTATTTTTTTAATTGTAAGTAAGAAACTCCTGCATAGTAATTTGCTAAATTTCCTGCATCAGTACCACTGTAAGATTCAGCAATATCTACAAAACCATAATTACCATCTGCACCTTCTAAACCTAAAGTTAAAAGAGAATCTATATTAGAAGAACCTGCAGTTGAAGCTTCATCAAAATATTTTCTTGGAAAAGCTAACTCATTAGAAGCTTCTAATTCATTAGGTTCTACAATATATTTGTTATATCCTAAGAAAACTAAGAAAATAACAACAAGACCAACTAAACCATAAAATAATGGTTTGCTATTTTTCTCTATCCATTGTTCAGATTTAGAAGCAGTTTCATCTAAAGTATTAAATACTTCAGCTGTTGTACTGTCCATATCTTGAGCTAGTTCTTCTTTTTTATTCTTTGGTTTGTATCCTCTCTTCTTGTATGTTGCCATATTTCCTTAAAAATTAGTGGCCACAAAAATAGTTTTTTTAATTGGATTTTAAAAGGGCTTATTTTGTAAAAATTTCGATAATTTGCACACTAGTATTAAACTCCACATTTATTGATGTATTTAAAAAGATTATCTATAGTAAATTTTAAAAATATTGAATCACAATCATTTGATTTTCAGCAAAAAATTAATTGTTTTGTTGGTAATAATGGTGTAGGTAAAACAAATATATTAGATGCAATTTATTATTTGTCTTTTACTAAAAGTTACTTTAATTCTGTAGCTATACAGAATATTAGGCATGGAGAATCTTTTTTTATGATAGAAGGTGCTTATGAAATAAAAGACAGAAATGAAGTTATTATCTGTAGTTTAAAAAAAGGCCAGAAAAAAGTTTTAAAAAGAAATGGAAAAAACTACGAAAAGTTTTCTGAACATATAGGTCAGATACCTTTGGTTATAATTTCTCCTGCAGATAGAGACTTAGTTATTGAAGGAAGTGACACTCGTAGAAAATTTATGGACACTGTTATTTCTCAACAAAACAAACAGTACTTAAAAGATGTAATGGCTTATAATAAAGTGGTAAGTCAAAGAAATGCCTTGTTAAAATATTTTGCAGCAAACAGAACTTTTGATGCTTTAAATTTGGAGGTTTATAATGCTCAGATGATAGAACTTGGAAATAAAATATTTGATGTTAGAAAGCAATTTTTAAAAGAGTTTATCCCTATTTTTAATGAAAAATATAAATTAATATCAAGTGATTTTGAAAGTGTTAATTTAATTTACAAAAGCCAGTTACTCTCTAAAAGTATGAGAGATTTGTTAGATTCTTCTGTTGAAAAAGATAAAATTTTACAATATTCTACAACAGGAATTCATAAAGATGATTTAAGCTTTGAAATAGGAGAGTATCCTATGAAAAAGTTTGGTTCACAAGGTCAGCAAAAATCTTATTTAATTGCTTTAAAATTGGCTCAGTTCGAGTTTATAAAAAAACAATCTGGATTAACACCAATATTATTATTAGATGATATTTTTGATAAATTAGATGAAAACAGAGTTTCTCAAATTGTAAGTTTAGTTAATAACGATGAATTTGGACAGATATTTATAACAGATACACATTCTGATAGGACAGAAACTATTGTAAAAGAAACTGGTACAGAATATCAAATATTTAAATTGTAATGGCAAAAAGAGAAAACGAATCTTACTCTATACAAGACTTAATGAAATCTTTTATAAAAGAGAATAACTTAAGTAAAGGCATGCAAAAACTTAAAGTAGAAGAAGCCTGGAATGCTTTAATGGGTCAGGGTGTAGTAAATTATACAACATCAGTAAGGTTGCAAAATAAAACTTTAGTTGTTCAATTATCTTCTTCTGTTTTAAGAGAAGAATTAAGTTATGGTAAAGAAAAAATTATTAAAATGCTTAATGAAAAATTAGGAGAACAAGTAATTTCTAAATTAATGTTGGTTTGATTTTGTAATTGACTCTGTTAAATACCCACCTACTATAGCAGCAACAATAGTGATTATTGATGTAAATATTATTTCAAACGGAAATAGATTATGAGAAGAACCATCTATTTTAATATCATAAACTATTCTGCTAAAAACTGCAAAAAAAACTCCTAAAGTCATAAATAAAGCAGTTCTGTAAAACTTTTCTTTTAGAAAATAAGTTAATAGTATACTACTTATAAAAGAACCAAAGCCAAGTATTTTATAAATATTAATTCCTGCTACATACATTTCATTATATGGATTAAACCAATAAGAAAGAGCGCCAATTAAAAAACCTACAATTATAGATGTAATTATTTTCATTTTGTTTTTTGTTTTAAAGAAATTCAACAAAAACTTATGTCAAAAAGAAAACATTTAGCAGTTGTTATGTCAGCAATATAGGGATTATGTAATTGTAAAAAAAAACTCGTAGAAATCTACGAGTTTTTATATGTGTTATATTCTTAAAGAATTAAAATTGTTCTCTTCCTGAAAAATGAAAATTACCTTCAATCGCAGCATTTTCATCAGAATCAGAGCCATGTACAGCATTTTCTCCCATAGAAGTTGCATAAAGTTTTCTAATAGTTCCTTCTGCAGCATCAGCAGGGTTAGTAGCGCCAATTAAAGTTCTAAAATCTTCTACAGCATTATCTTTTTCTAAGATTGCAGCTACAATTGGACCTCTTGTCATAAATTCTACTAATTCTCCAAAGAAAGGACGCTCACTATGAACTGCATAAAAAGTCTCTGCATCATTTTTAGTCATTTGCGTTTTTTTCATTGCTACAATTCTAAAACCTGCAGCATTAATCTTTTCTAATATAGCTCCTGTATGTCCGTTTTCTACAGCATCAGGCTTAATCATTGTAAATGTTCTATTTGTTGCCATTTTTATTTTTAAAATTTGTGCAAAAGTACATTTTTTAATGTTAATAACAAGTTAAGGATACACTACAATATTTTGAGTTTATAAAACATATTTTTTTGTTGATTTTAACAAATGTATAGGTAAATATATTTTACAAAATGGTATTAAATTGTATATTCGCATCTTATGATTTTAAAGGGATTTACAGAGCTAAAAGCTTTTTTAACAACGCCTAAAAATATTGTAATTGTTGGCCATAGAAATCCTGATGGAGATGCTATGGGCTCTACACTTGCACTTAAGTTTTATTTAGAAAAAAAAGGCCACAATTGTACAGTAGTCGTGCCAAATGAGTATCCAGACTTTTTGCATTGGTTACCAGAATCAGATTCTACTTACAGGTTCGATTGGCAAAATAATCAATCGCAAAAAGCTATTCAAAATTCTGATATTATTTTCTTATTAGATTTTAATGCTTTACATAGAGTAGGTTCTGATATGCAAAAAACTTTAGAAAATTACAAGAATGATTTTGCTATGATAGATCATCATCAACAACCAGATGATGTAACCTATATGTATTCTGATACTTCTATTTGTTCTACATGTCAAATGGTATATCAGTTTATAGAAATGAATAATGATTTAGAGTTAATAGATGCTGATATTGCCACTTGTTTGTATACAGGAATAATGACAGATACAGGCTCTTTTCGATTTAGGTCAACCACAAGTGCTACTCATAGAATAATTGCTGATTTAATAGATAAAGGAGCAGAAAATGATAGAATTCATAACAATGTTTATGATGCAAATTCATACAATAGATTACTTCTTTTAGGACAAGCTTTAAGTAATTTACAAATATTGCCATCTTATAAAACAGCTTATATTACTTTAACTTCAGAAGAAAAGAAAAGATTTGATTTTCAAAAAGGAGACACAGAAGGTGTTGTAAATTATGCACTATCTTTAAAAGGAATTATTTTTGCTGCTATTTTTATAGAAGATTCAGATCAAGAAATTATTAAAATTTCTTTTCGTTCTAAAGGTATATTTTCTGTAAATCAGTTTGCAAGAAATCATTTTAGTGGGGGAGGTCATGATAATGCTGCTGGGGGTAAATCTGACTTAGATATGGCAAAAACAGTAACTAAATTTACTAGCTTATTACCTCAATATAAATCAGAATTAGAATCATCTTATGAAGAATAGTTGTTTACTTTTAAGTTTAGTTTTTTTTATAAGTTGTGCTAAGATTCAGCCAAGAAGACCTATAAATCCAAAACCTTCTACAACTATTTTTGAGAGTAATACAGCACAAGAGCTTAAAAAGTTAAATCAAATTGAAGAACAAAAGATTTTAGATTTAATAAAAAATGATTCTACCAAAACCTATATTCAATCTTCAAATGGATTTTGGTATACATATGAAAATAAGATTGCAGAAAATTTACCAACCCCAAATAGTGGAGATGAAGTTGAGTTTTCTTATGATATTAAAGATTTAGAAGACATTAATATTTATTCTAAAGACGAATTAGGTGTAAAAAACTACATTGTAGATAAAGAAGATTTTATAACTGGTTTACAAAAAGGAATAAAGTTGATGAAAGTAGGAGAAACTATTACCTTTGTAATTCCATCATACAGTGCTTTTGGTATTACTGGAGATGGAAATAAAATAGGAATAAATCAATCAATAAAAAGTACAGTAACATTAATAAATATAAAATAAATATAAAATGAGAATATTAAAAAGTTTAGTAGTAGCAATTTTAATTAGTACTGCGTTTTCATGTGCAAATCAAAAAGCTGATGTAAAGGTTTTAGAAACAGAAATAGATTCTGCTAGTTATGCTTTAGGAATGGATATGGCTATTAAAGTAAAACAAAACTTTAAAGAAGCTAATACAGATATGTTTCTACAAGGGTATAGAAACACAATGGATTCTACTAACATGTTAATTGACCAAAAAGATTTAGGAATGTTTTTAAGAACTTTTTTCCAAAAGCAACAAATGGAAAAACAAAAAGAAATGGCAGCTAAAAATTTTAGCGAAAATAAAAAAGCTGGAGAGAAGTTTTTAGCAGAAAATAAAACTAAAAAAGGTGTAATAACTACTGAGAGTGGATTACAATACATTGTTTTAAAAGAAGGGACAGGTAGAAAACCACAACCTACAGATACTATTAAAATAAATTATCATGGTACTACTATTAATGGAGACGTTTTTGATAGTACTATTAGAAGAAATAAGCCTTATGTTTCTAAAGCAAATGTATTTGTACCAGGTTTTAATGAAGCTTTATTAAATATTAAAGTTGGTGGAAAACACAAAGTTTTTATTCCTCAAGAATTAGCTTATGGTTTTCAACAAAGGGGTCAATTAATTAAGCCTTATTCTCCTTTAGTTTTTGAAATTGAGTTATTAGAAATTACAAACGACTAGATGAAGAAATTAGTTTATTTTTTAGTTTTTGCATTTACTTTAATTAGTTGTACTCCAGAGAAATATAAAAATTTACCAGAAGGTTTATATGCTGAAATACAAACAAAAAAAGGAGGTATTCTTTTAGAATTGTATTATAAAGATGTGCCAATGACAGTAGCTAGTTTTGTTTCTTTAGCTGAAGGAACAAGTTCTAGAGTAACAGATTCTCTTAAAGGGAAAAATTATTTTGATGGCTTAACTTTTCATAGAGTAGTAGATAATTTTATAATTCAAGGAGGAGATCCTTTAGCTAATGGTAGAGGAGGACCAGGTTATCTTTTTGGTGACGAATTTCCAAAAGATGAAAATGGCAATTTACTTTATGCACATGATGATGCTGGAGTATTATCAATGGCTAATCCTGGACCAGATGCAAATGGAAGTCAGTTTTTTATTACTCACAGAGATATCCCTCATTTAGATCGTAAACATTCTGTTTTTGGTAAAACAATTATTAATTCTAATCAATTAAAAGAATTAAAAAAATCTTTTAAAGATTCTACAAAACTAATAAAAGCAATTGATTCTTTAAGAATGGTGAATGTAAATGCCATAAAACAGAAAGATACTATTGAAGCTATTAAAATTATTAGAATTGGTAATGATGCAAATGATTATGATGCAGAAGAAGTTTTTAATGCAGAAATAATTAAATTTAATGCATCAACTGAAGAGAGAAAGAAAAATGAAATTAAAGCTGAAGAGGCTAGATATTCTAAATACTTAGAAGATAAGGCTGCATTTTTAAAGAAAATGGATGAGCCTAAAGCTACAAAGTCTGATTCTGGTTTACGTTTCTTAATTCTTAAAGAAAATACAAAAGGTAAAAAAGTACCTAGTAATAAGCCAATAAAAGCACACTTTACTTTATACACTGCTGATGGTAAAAAAATACAATCTACAGAAGATAGTGGTCAACCATTTGTTTTTCAGATAGATGATGAAAAAAGACCTATGATTACAGGTTTTAAAGAAGGTGCAGCAATGATGAGAGTAGGTGAAAAAGCAAGATTGTTTATACCTTATTACATTGGATTTGGAGAAGCTAAATACGGACCTTTCCCTGCAAAATCTGATTTAGTTTTTGATATTGAAATTTTAGAAATAGGTAAATAATTTGTTTGAATCTATAATACAAAAAGACAAAGAGTTACTTATTTTTCTAAATAATTTAGGAAGTGAACAATGGGACCCATTTTGGTTGTTTATAACAAACCAATTGTACTGGGCTCCATTGTTCATTTTAATTTTTTATTTGGTAATTAAATCCTTTGGATGGAAAAGAGGAGGATTTATGATATTATCAATGATTGTTTTAGTTGCCTTTTCAGACCAATTTACAAACCTCATTAAGAACTCTGTAGAACGTTTAAGACCAAATAATGATCCAGAAATCATGGATTCATTAAGAACTCTTATAAATCCCCAGAGTTATAGTTTTATGTCTGGTCATGCTACAACATCAACCTTTTTTACAGTTTATGTAATTTTACTTTTAAAAGAAAAATTTAAGAAATACATTTACTTGATATTAATTTTTCCAATACTTTTTTCATATTCTAGATTATACTTAGGGGTACATTTCCCAATTGATATTTTTGTAGGAATTTCCATAGGAACTCTATTTGGAAACCTATATTTTATGTTATATAAAAAGCTTGATAAAAAATCGCTTGCTTAATTACTTCTTATTGTTAAAGTATAAGTATTTAGTTGAGTGATAATAAGCTTTTAACAGACTATCCATTTTCATTTTTTCAATAGGCAATAACTTGCTAATATCTTCTAATTTATCGCTTTTTAAATTATATAAACCTGTGGTGTTGGTTACGTTTGTTTTAGAGTAGTATAAACTATCTTTAAGTAGACCAACTGTAGGTTCGCCTTGCATACGCAAGTACACAAAAGAGTTTGGATTTTTATAATTAATAGAGTCTAATAAATCTCTTCCTAAAGTGTAATTAGTGTAATTCATTTTTAATAAACTCATAACTGTTGGAAACATGTCTATTAACTTTCCATTATAGCTAACTTCTTTATTTTTAGTGTATTTAGGAGCATGAATGAAAAAAGGAACATGTTGTAAATTAATGTTTAAATCATGTTCATTTGTATAATTACTATTTCTATTCATCATAGTATTATGATCTCCAAAAAATACAAAAACTGTATCGTCATAATAACCAGATGTATTAGCTCTATCTAAAAATTTACCAACATTAAAATCTAAGTAACGCAATGCATTTAATTGCGCAACAGATTTAAATCCAGATTTTTCTAACAAATCTTTAGAAATTTCTGTCTCTTGAATAGGAGTAAAGCTTTCTTTTTTATCTGGCACTGTAAATGGCATATGATTAGAAGCTGTTTGAATGTAAGCTATAAAAGGTTTATTTTTTTGATGAAGTCTTTTAAGCTCTTTATCAGATTCTTTAAATAATTCGTAATCATCTATTCCCCAAACGTCAGCTCTGTTTTCTGTATCATAACTTCCTTCTTCAAAGATTTTTAATCCTTTTATATTGGCTTGAAAAATACCTCTAATATTAGCCCAGTTTGCACTTCCTCCTAAAAAATAAAGTTTTTCATAGCCATTAAACTGATCAAATAAAATACGTTGATCTATAATCATTGGATTTCTAGAAGCTGTATTAACGTCATCTATATCTGGTAATCCTGTAACACTTGCAAACACACTTGCTGCTGTTCCAGATTTATGAACAAAAAAGTTAGAAAAAAGTAAACTATTTGGAATTATTGAATCCATTTTTGGAGTAGATTTTATAGGGTTCCCATAAAAACTCATAGGCTTTACACCAACAGATTCTAACATTACAAAAACAACATTTGGTTTTTGTTTAAGCTTCACACTATCATTAAAAACTACTTTTCTTTCAAATGAAATGCTATCTTTTGGTAAGTTTAAATCTTCAGCAATAACAGGATAGTATTTTTTAAATTCTTCCATATTTACAGCTTCTGTTCTAAAAGCGAAAGAATCAAAGAAATAGAGCACAGGGTTTAATGCAAACTGATTCACCTTGTTATTTTTAGAAAAGAAAGCCTCACTCCACCTTAATGGATAGTGAGTAAAACTATTGTAAATACTAAAAGCAAATAGTAAAAAAGTAGCTATAAAATAAAGCGCTTTTATTTTATTTGAAATATGATTTATTTGGTTAGAATGAGATTTATAAATAAAATTAGCCAGTGTTCTAATCAGAAATATTAAGAACAGTAAACCAATTAACCCTTTTACAATAGGGTAACTTTCCCATAAGACTTGTGTAGAAATTTTTAAATCTTCTAAAAAACGTAAAGAAGCAGCATCTAATCTTACAGATAAGTAACTGTAGTAACCAAAATCAAATAAATAAAATAAGGTTAAAATAAGATAAGCTAATGGAAAATAAAAAAGTGTAATTTTATGATAAACAGGTTTTTTAAAGAATTTATAATTTGTAATTAAAACCAATACTACTAAAGGAAACATTATTAATGAAGCTAGCTTAATATCAAAACGTAAGCCTAGTAAAAAAGAGTTTTGTATTTCTTTTGATGTAGCAGTTTCTAACTCAGCAAATAAATAAAAAAACAGTATTCTAAAAATAAAATTGAATAAGATTAATACTATAAAATTTGTGAATAGAAATTTTATGTAATTTGGTATTTTTAAAAACATACTTAATTCTTATATACTGTTTTAAAGTTTAAATACTTTATTCAATTTCAGAGACTAATTGATTGACAACCTTATTGAAATCTTCTTTAAAATTAGTGAATTTTTTTCCTGTTGCAGGTCCATTAAAACTTGGGTATATCTTTCTTACCTTTTTGTTTTTGTCAATAATTAATAAAGTAGGATATGCATTAAGCTTATTTAACATTGGGAATTTCTCTAAAACAGCCTTTTTACTTCCTCCTCTTCCAAATTGCGCTAATAAAACAGGATAAGGAATTTCAACCTCTTCTATCAATCTACTAATATTATTTATAGATGTTTCTCTAGATTTAGCAATTTCGATATCTAATGAAACTACTTTAATTTTGTCATTTGGATTTTCTTTCAAATAATTTACTAAAAATTTAGTTTCATCTAAAGAATTTGGGCACCAAGAACCCATTATTTGAGCTATAACAACTTTATTATTAAATTCTGCATCAGTACTTTCTACTAATCTTCCTTTGTGATCTGGAAATGAAAAATAAAACTCATTATAATCCTCTTTAATGAAAGTGATATTTTCATCTATTTCTAGTTCATAATCATTATTTAGTTTAGCTTCAAAAGGTTCTTTCCAGTGATTTCCAGAATAAAACATTCCGTTTAAAGTCGAATCAGTAGCTTTAGCTTTAAATAAAAACACATGAATACCATCATAAACAGATAATTTTAAAGAATCTCCATCAACTACACCTTCTAAATAACGATAATCTCCTGTTTTTGTTATAAAAGTCCCAGTTGCTATTTTTCCTTCTTGTTTAAATATTCCACTGGCTAAATATTTATTTTTATCATTTTGTTTACTAAAAACTGTTTCCCATTTTCCAGTAATATTTAAAGTTGGTTTATTTTTAGTATCAAATCTTTCAGCTGAGTTTATTGTTGTAAATGGTACAATTCTGTTAAAACTAGGATTTATAAAGTTACCATTTTCAATTTTTTTATCAATTATTTTTGCTTTAATATATCCTTCAAAAACAGGTGTTTGCATTCGAATGGAGTCTTCCTTGTAACTAATATTCGTTACTTCAATAGTTTCTTCGCCATTTTTAATATGAATTAAAGTATCATTTATAACTTTAAACACAAAAGGGATATTCTGATTATCTTTTGCTTTTAAAACCCCTCTAAATGTACCAGCTTCTATTTTTGATGCTACTTCTTTATTACAAGAGAAAATAAAAAATAAAGAAAAAAGTAATAAAAAATATCTCATATAAAAATCTTTAAATTGAGCTCAAATTTACAATAAATAGTGGAATCTTTTTTTATGAATTAGTTATTAAATTAGTTTATAAAATCCTTTAAAATGGTTAATTTAGCCGCTGAAAATTTTAAAAAAGAATATGAAAATTTCTTACAACTGGTTACAACAATTTTTAAAAATAGATTGGGAAGCTACCAAAACTGGTGAGCTATTAACAGATTTAGGTCTAGAAGTTGAAGGTATAGAAACTAAGGAATCTATAAAAGGGAGTTTAAAAGGTGTTGTTGTTGGTGAAGTACTTACTTGTATACAACACTCAAATGCAGATAGATTAAAATTAACCACTGTAAATTTAGGAGACGGAAAACCTGTGCAAATTGTTTGTGGAGCTCCAAATGTAGCAGCTGGTCAGAAAGTACCTGTAGCAACTGTTGGTACTATGCTTTATGATGAAAAAGGAGAAGGATTTAAAATTAAAAAAGGAAAAATTAGAGGAGAAGAAAGCCATGGAATGATTTGTGCTGAAGACGAGTTAGGTTTAGGTAAAAGTCATGATGGAATTATGATTCTTGATAATAAGTTAAAACCTGGTACACCTGCTTCAGAGGTTTTTAATATTGAAACAGATTATGTTTTTGAAATTGGGTTAACTCCAAATAGATCTGATGCAATGAGTCATTATGGAGTTGCAAGAGATTTAAGAGCAGGATTAATTCAACAAGATGTAAAAAAGGAATTAATATCTCCTTCTGTAAGTGATTTTCATGTTGATGAAAGAACATTGCGTTTTGATGTAGAAGTAGAAGATAAAGATTTTGCTCCACGTTATTGTGGAATCACAATTACAGATGTTACTATTAAGGATTCTCCTGAATGGATACAAAATCGATTAAAAGCTATTGGTATAACTCCAAAAAATAATGTTGTAGATATTACAAATTATGTTTTGCATGAATTAGGTCAGCCATTACATGCTTTTGATGCTCAGAAAGTTAAGGGGAATAAAATTAAAGTAAAGACTTTAAAAGATGGGACTAAGTTTACAACATTAGATGAAGTTGAAAGAACGTTATCTTCAGAAGATATTATGATTTGTGACGCAGATTCTAATCCTCTTTGTATTGCAGGAGTTTTTGGAGGATTAAATTCTGGAGTTACAGAAAATACAACTTCAATTTTTTTAGAAAGTGCTTATTTTAATCCTGTTTCTGTTAGGAAAACTGCAAAACGTCATGGATTAAATACAGATGCATCATTTCGTTTTGAAAGAGGCATAGATATTAATATGACTGAATATGCATTAAAAAGAGCAGCTTTATTAATTGAAGAATATGCAGATGGTAAATTAGCTTCTGACGTTTCTGATTTTTACCCAGTTAAAATAGAAGATTTTCAAGTTTTCTTATCATATGAAAATGCTTACAGATTAATTGGTCAAGAAATACCAAAAGACATTATAAAAAATATTTTAGCTTCTCTAGAAATTAAAATTAACAGCGAAACTGAAGGTGGTTTAGGCTTAACAATTCCATCTTACAGAACAGACGTTCAAAGAGAGGCTGATATTATAGAAGAAATTTTAAGAGTCTTTGGGTATAATAATATCGAGTTTTCAAATAAATTAAATACTTCTATAACATTTAATTCAGATACAAATACTAAAGTAGAAAATATTATTGCAAATCATTTAAGTGCTTTAGGTTTTAATGAAACTATGGCAAATTCTTTAACAAAATCTGACTATATAAACTTATCAGAAAACATAAAAGAAGATGCAAATGTAGTAATGTTAAACCCTTTAAGTAATGATTTAGGTGTAATGCGTCAATCATTATTATTCAGTGGTTTAGAGTCTATCTCGTACAATATAAATAGAAAAAATAATTCATTAAAATTTTATGAATTTGGAAAAACATATCATAAGTTTAATGACAAATATCAAGAAGATAAACACCTAACATTATTTGTAACTGGTAATAGAGCAAAAGAAAGTTGGAATAGTAATAATTCAATTTCTGATTTCTTCTATTTAAAAGGAATTATTACTACAGTTTTACAAAGAGTAGGCGTGAGTAAAATTAAAACTTCACCATCAAAAAGTGATATTTTTTCAGAGGGAATTACATTAAGTTTAGGTAAAATTAAGCTAGTAGATTTTGGTGTTGTTAAACATTCTATTCTAAAAGAATTTGGAATTAAACAAGAAGTTTTATTTGCAGATTTTAATTTAGAAAATCTTTATAATCTTGCAGGCAACAAAAAGATAAAAGTATCAGAATTACCCAAATTTCCTTCTGTAAAAAGAGATTTAGCTTTATTACTTGATCATAATATAGCTTTTAAAGAAGTATACAACTTAGCTTTTCAATCTGAAAGAAACTTATTAAAAGAGGTTGATTTGTTTGACGTTTATGAAGGTGATAATTTACCAGAAGGTAAAAAGTCTTATGCAGTAAGTTTTCTATTGCAAGACGAAAACAAAACATTAGAAGACAAACAGATAGATAAAATTATGCAGAAGTTACAACAAACTTTTGAAAAGAATTTAGATGCTGTTTTAAGATAATTTATAAGCTCCTTTTAAGGAGCTTTTTTTATATTTGCACTTAATATGTATAAAGCTTTAATAAGACCCATCTTTTTCTTTTTCGATCCAGAAAAAATTCATCATTTTACATTTTCATTAATTAAGTTTTTTTCTAAAATTCCTTTAATACCTAATATTTTTAGAAGTTTATATCAAACAAATGACCCAAGATTAGAGCGTACATTATTTGGAATTACTTTTAAAAATCCTGTTGGTTTAGCTGCAGGTTTTGATAAAAACGCAATTTTATATAACGAATTAGCAAATTTCGGATTTGGTTTTATAGAAATAGGTACTGTAACTCCTAAAGGTCAAGAAGGTAACCCTAAGAAACGTTTGTTTCGTTTACAAGAGGATAAAGGGATTATTAATAGAATGGGCTTTAATAATGAAGGTTTAGAAGCAGCAATTCATCAATTAAAAAAGAATAAAGGAAAAGTTATTATTGGAGGTAATATTGGTAAAAACACTCAAACCTTACCTGAAAATTATACAGAAGATTATTTAACTTGCTTTAAAGCTTTACATCCTTATGTAGATTACTTCGTGTTAAATGTTAGTTGTCCTAATGTTAGTAGCCATGCTAAATTGAATGACAAAGATTATTTGGTTGAGTTAATAACTGAATGTCAAAATTTAAACAAAAAGGAATCTATACAAAAACCAATTTTACTGAAGATAGCACCAGATTTAAATAATAATCAACTAGATGAAATTATAGATTTGGTAGCTGAAACAAAAATTGATGGTGTAATCGCTTCAAACACTTTAGTTTCTAGAGAAGATTTAAAGACCTCTAAAGAAAGATTAGCTGAAATAGGTAATGGTGGTTTAAGTGGGCAACCTATTAAGGAGAAAAGCACAAAAGTTATTCAATACCTAGCAAATAAATCTAATAAATCTTTTCCTATTATAGGAGTAGGAGGTATACATTCAGAAAATGATGCTTTAGAAAAATTAAATGCAGGTGCAGATTTAGTGCAGATTTATACTGGTTTTATTTATGAAGGTCCTAGTTTAGTAAAAAGAATTAATAAAGCTATTTTAAAAAATAGTTAATACAATTTTAAATGATAGAGACCTTAATATCATTTGCATTAGCTACATCTATATTGGCTATTTCTCCTGGACCAGATAATATATTTGTTTTAACACAGAGCATTGCAAATGGCAAAAAAAACGGATTAGCAACTGTTTTTGGGTTAATATCTGGGTGTTTAGTTCACACAACATTATTAGCATTTGGGGTTTCTTCAATAATAGCAGCATCAGAAACTATATTTTTTATTATAAAATTATTTGGTGCGTTTTACTTGTTATATTTAGCTTATAAAGTTTTTAAAGCAGATGCTTCAATTGTTCTTTCGAAAGATAAAACTGATCATAAAACTACAAAAGAATTATTTAAACAAGGATTTATTATGAATGTGCTAAATCCTAAGGTAACTATCTTTTTTTTAGCTTTCTTTCCTGGATTTTTGTTTAGCGATAATTTATCTAAAGTTAAACAGTTTTATATTTTAGGTTTTTTATTCATGTTTGTCTCTCTACTTATATTTTCTTCAATAGCAATACTTGCAGGAACGATCTCTTCATATATAGAAAAGAATAAAAACATTGGTATTTATCTAAA